>Ga0265297_10000909_pt1 | contig 77798 bp, 81 predicted proteins | sample Munlanlwell13791_FD_192502 | JGI IMG/M metagenome (GOLD analysis project Ga0265297, IMG submission 192502) | Leachate microbial communities from a municipal landfill in Southern Ontario, Canada - Leachate well 137-91 | ecosystem: Engineered > Solid waste > Landfill > Unclassified | place...
GTATTGTGACGGGATTGTTTGTGGGAATTTCTATGACAACTGGTGGAGCAGCTTGGGATAATGCCAAAAAATATATTGAAGGAGGAGAACACGGAGGCAAAGGAAGTTTTGCTCACCAAGCAGCAGTGACAGGAGACACAGTTGGTGACCCATACAAAGATACTGCGGGCCCAGCAATCAACCCAATGATTAAAGTGCTAAATATTGTAGCCTTATTAATTGTAGCCTTCCTGGTTTAATTAAATTTTTAGGGATAACAAAAAGTTTAAAAATCTATGGTAACAGTGGATGAACTCTTATCTCAAATTACTACACTGCAATCTCAGTTAGAAGGATTAGAAACAAAAAACAAATTTAATATTTGGTTTTTAAAGCAATCTAATAGATTAGTAATAGAACTCCCAATTTTATATATTTTGCTTCAGATTTATTACTGGCCGTTGATAATATTAGATATATTTTTAGAAATTATTGATAGTTATATTAAAATATTATTTACTTCTTGGCCGGCAGTCATATTAATTATTTCTTTGCTCATCTTAACTAAATATAGAGAAACTTTAAATTATTTATTAACAAAAAGAGACATTAATATAAGAGGAGTTAAGATTACAGGCGCTAATTTAGAAGAGCAACAAAAAAAGGGTGTTATAGAAATTAAAGAAAAAACAACGAAAGAAATAACCACGCCGATAAATTCTTCTGTAACGAGCCAAGATAAAGATGCAATTATTGAAGAATTAAAAAAAGACAGTGAAATTTGGAAGGCATTAGCAGAAAAAGCGAATAAAGAAAAGATTTTTGAAAGAATTTATAGTTTTATATTTGGTAGCCAAATAAAAATTCTTCTTGAAATGACTAAAAATAACGGAACAATTTTTGTAAAAGATGCTTTTAAATTCTATGTAGAAGGTATAGGAAAAAATCCTGAACTGAAAGGTTATGATTTTGTTAAATATCTTTATTTTCTTAAAAATATAGGTTTAATACAGTCACCAATTCCATTAGAAGATTCAAGTACGATAACAATCACCGAAGACGGTAAGGAATTTTTAACCTATTTGGCTCTTCAAAAGTTGGAGATGAATAAACCATTATAATTTAAAAATAAAATTAAATATAAATAAAGTAAAATATGGAACTAGTATTGCCTTCGGTAAAATATAAAGAAAGTTATCTTGGAGCCTTGGAAGAAGCTAAAACTGACCCGGGGAACTTGATTTCAAAGCTTCAGGAACCAAAAGAGAATGAAACTTTTGAAAATTTTGTTGAGCATTTTTATGATGAAATGAAAGGGGTGAATTTGCCTGAAGGCTATGTGCCCGCCACAATGTTTTGGTTGATAGATAATGATGAATTTATAGGACGAATACAAATACGCCATAAAGAACCAGATTCAATACGTAGTGGACATATTGGATATTATGTTCGCCCATCTAAAAGAAAAATGGGATATGGCAAAAAGATGTTAGAAATGGCATTGTTAGAAGCAAAAAAGATAGGATTTGAAAAGGTTCTTTTGACTTGTAACGACGACAATATTGGTTCAATAAGGATAATTGAGAGTAACGAAGGTGTTTTAGAAAATATTATCAATGGAGAAAAAGAGGGTGAAAAGAAAAAGCGTCGTTATTGGATAAAACTGAAAAATAAATAAAAGCTTATGGTGTCTATATTAATAGTATTTATAATAATTGTTTTTATAATTATTTTTTTGGGTGGAACAATTTGGGCTGTTAGAGAAGATTATAAAGACATAGATAATAAAAAATAATTAAAATAAAAAAATATGGAAGAAGAAAATAAAATAGAAGATTGTTGCGGAAAGATAAAAAATAAATGTGGCTCTGGTTCCGGTGCATGTGGAGGAGGAATTTATGGATTGGCTTTTATTGGAGCTGCGGTCTACTATATCCAAAACGCAGAAACTTTTTGGATGGGAGTTTTGGGAGTGTTAAAAGCCATTGTTTGGCCTGCAATTTTGGTCTACAATTTATTAGAATTTTTAGCAAAATAAGAGTTGAAAAGCTAATAAAAAAATGTTAGAGTAAGAAATTATTCTTTAATTTTTAATATAATTTTATTATGAAAATAGATAAAAAAGATTTAGAAAAGTCACAAATTGAAGTTACTTTTGAGTTAACATCAGAAGAATTTATAGAGCATTATGGCCATGCTCTAGAGCATTTAAAAAGTCATGTAAAAGTAGATGGATTTCGTGAAGGAAAGGCACCAGCTTCCATGGTAGAAGAAAAATTAAAACCAGAAGCATTGCTTATGGAAGCTGGAGACCATGCAGTAAAACATGTTTATACTGACTACGTCAGAGAAAATAAATTGGAGCCTGTTGGAGACCCAGAGGTTCAAATTATAAAAATTGCTAAAGGTAGTGAGTTTATTTTTAAAGTAATAATCACTTTATTGCCCGAAGTTGAATTGCCTGATTACAAAGATATTGCCAGTAAAATAAAAGGAAATGATGTTTCTGTTACAGATCAAGAAGTAATAGATACTTTAAATTATTTACAAAAAAGCAGAGCAAAATTTACTGCAAAAAATGATGTTGCAGACAATAAAGATTTTATTGATTTAATTTATCAAAGCAAAGACTTGTCAGATAATAAAGAATTTGAAGACAAGTTTATTTTAGGAGAAGGTGGATTTATGAAAGGTTTTGAGGACAATATTGTTGGAATGAAAGAAAACGAAGAAAAAACTTTTAAAATTACTGTTAGTGATGATTTTGCAGACAAAGGTTTGGCAGGCAAAGAAATGGAATTTAAAGTTAAATTAAAATCTGTTCAAAAAATGGAATTGCCAGAAATTAATGACGAATTTGCAAAACAACTAGGTGCTTTTGATGGTTTGGTTGCATTAAAAGAAAGCATGAAAGAAGGAATGACCCAAGAAAAGAAAGAGCAAGAAAAGCAAAGAATACGTGGAGAATTTTTAGAAAAAATTGCTGAAAAAACAAAAGTTGAATTGCCCAATTCGATTGTAAATTACGAACAAGAAAAATTGCTGGAAGATTTAAAAAACAGAATTGCTGAAAATATGAAAATTTCCTTTGAGCAATATTTGGCAACCGTAAAACAAACAGAAGAACAATTAAAAGAAACTTATAAAAAAGAAGCAGAAAAAAGAATCAAAGGATTTTTAGTTTTAAAGGAAATAGGTAAACAAGAAAAAGTTGAAATTTCTGATAAAGAAGTAGAAGAAGAAATCGAAAAAGCAACAAAAAATTATTCAAAAGACGACTTATCTAAAATTGACACAAATCAATTTAAAGAGTATACTAAAGGTGTACTTTATAATGAAAAAGTATTCCAAATATTGGAAAATTTTTCATCTAAATAGTATTTTAAATTAGAAAAGAACATGCCAATAGTACCAACTATTGTAGAAAAATCACAGCGCGGTGAGCGCGCATACGACATATTTTCAAGGCTTTTAGAAGAGCGTATTATTTTTTTGGCTGGTCCAGTCACAGATGCAAATGCCAATTTAGTTATTGCTCAAATGCTTTATTTAGCCTCAAAAGACTCAAAAAAAGACATTAAGCTTTACATAAATAGCCCAGGAGGTTCGGTGACAGCTGGACTTGCTATTTATGATACAATGCAATTTCTAAAATGCCCTGTCTCGACTATTTGTATAGGACTTACAGCCTCAATGGCTGCAGTGATTTTGGCTTCTGGTACAAAAGGAAAAAGATTTTCTTTGCCAAATGCTGAAATATTATTGCATCAAGTTGCCGGAGGAGCTCAAGGTCAAGCAACAGATATTGAAATTACTGCAAAACAGATTATTCATATGAAAGGTAAGTTAAATAAAATTCTTTCTTCTCATACTGGTCAACCACTTAAAAAGGTTATATCAGATACAGATAGAGATTTTTATTTAACTGCAGAAGAAGCTAAAGAATACGGACTTATCGATGAAGTAATTGGAGGCAAGGAATAATCTAGAGACTTAATTAAAAATTATCGTAAGAAAACAGCTCACCACGTTGGCAGAGTTGTTTTTTTATGAGAATTATAAATCAAGGTCTAAATTAAATTCAAATCAAAATAAATTAAATATATGGATCAAACAATATTATCGGTTATAATACTTGTGATTACCCTTTTGGTTGGAACTGGATTAGGATATTATATCCGTCAAAGTATAGCCAGAAAAAGAGCAGGTACATTAGAAGCAAAACTTCAAAAAAGAGTTATTGATACTAAAGCAGAAACAACTGCTTTGGTTAAAAATGCAGAGCAAAAAGCCTCTGAAATTTTGGAAAAAACTCAAAAAGAAGTTGATGAAAGAAGAAAAGAATTTTTAAAAGCTCAACAAGTTTTATTAAGCAGAGAAAGTTTGCTTAATACCAAAATTGCATCTTTTGAAGAAAAAGAAAAAGAACTGCAAGATAAAGCAGAAAAGTTAAAAAGCATAAAAGAAGATTTAGAAAAATTAAGAGAAGAATCGGAAAAAAAGTTAGAAAAAGTTTCTAATCTTTCTAGAGAAGATGCTAAAAAAGAATTGTTAGCATTAGTTGAAACTGAAAACGAAAAAGAAATTTTGGATAGAATGAAAAAATTGGAAGAAAAGAGTCAAGAAAAATTACAAAACAGAGCCAAAGAAATTGTAGCATTGGCTATTCAAAAATGCGCAGTTTCACAAACTCAAGAATTAACAACAACAACAGTTATATTGCAGAACGAAGAAATAAAAGGAAAAATTATTGGAAAAGAAGGCAGAAATATTAGAGCCTTTGAAAAGCTTACCGGTGTTGAATTAATAGTTGATGAAACTCCAGAGTCAGTGGTAATTTCTGGATTTAATCCTATTAGAAGGCAGATTGCTAAAGTTGCTTTAGACAAGTTAATTCAAGACGGAAGAATTCAACCAGCAAAAATTGAAGAAAAAGTTGAAGAAGCAAAAACCGAGATTGCCCAAAAAATTAAAGAAGCCGGAGATAAGGCAGCTTATGAAGTTGGGGTTATTGGTTTAAATGATAAATTAATACAAATTTTAGGAAGACTATTTTACAGAACAAGTTATGGTCAAAACGCTTTGTTGCACTCAATGGAGGTAGCTTTAATTTCTGAAACAATTGCCGAAGAGTTGAAGGCTAATACTCAAGTAGCAAAAAGAGCAGGTCTTTTGCACGATATTGGAAAGGCTATAGACCAGCAAATACAAGGATCTCATATTGAGATTGGTATAAAGATATTAGAAAAATTTGGTGAATCAGAGGCTGTAATAAAAGCTATGAGGGCTCATCATGACGATTATCCAGCAGATACATTAGAAGCCGTAATTATTAAGGTTGCAGATGCAATTTCAAGCGCAAGACCGGGTGCTAGAAAAGACACATTAGAAAATTATTTACAGAGACTAAAAGATTTAGAAGATATTGCAAATAAGGTTGATGGAGTTGAAAAAACTTATGCTATTCAGGCCGGACGTGAAATTCGTGTTTTTGTAAAACCAGACAGAATTGATGACTTAGGAGCTCATAAAATTGCAAAAGAAATTGCCCAGAGAATTGAAGAGGAGTTAAAATATCCTGGAGAAATAAAAGTGACAGTTATGAGAGAAACAAGAGTTGTAGAATATGCTAGATAAACAAAATCCGCCAATCCCCTTTTGGATTCGGCGGATTTTTATTAAAGCATTTATATGATAAAATATAATATTATAATTATTAACTATTTAAATGTTTAAAAAGAAAGAAATTGTTATTAATAGTAGAAGATTTTATTATTGGGAGCAAAATCATTTGAATAAAACTGTTATGGTTTTATTACACGGGTTTCCCGGAAATCATGCAGGACTTATTGATATGGCAAAAAATCTTGGGGATTATAGAATAATAATTCCAGATTTACCCGCTTGCGGAGAATCAGAATCGTTAGAAGAAAAACATAATTTAGAAAGTTATAGCCAATGGTTGAATAATTTTTTAGAATCATTATCTATAAACAAAGTTTCTATTATTGGACATTCTTTTGGATCTAGGGTTGGTTTAGTTTTTAGTAGCGAATATGGGGATAAAGTTGAAAGATTGGTTCTTATTACTCCTGTGGTAAAGGTTGAAGGAATGATTGCTAAATTTGTTTCTATGGAATATAAAATTGCAGAAATGCTACCATGTTTTTTGCAAAAGCCTTGGTTGCAAAATAAAATTCACTATAAAGTAGGAGATATGATTATTTATAAAACTTCTAGCCCCAAAAAACGTCAAAAATTAATATCTAGAAGAAATAAAGAAGTTAAAAACTTAAAACCACAAATCAATATAGAATTATTTAGTGAATTCTATAAATTTAGTCTAGTTCCTTTGGGAAAAAAAGTTAAAACAAAGTCTTTAATAATCGCAGGTAAAGAAGATGAAATCGCTCCATTATCTTCAATTCAAAAATTAGCCAGTAAACTAGAAAATGTGACATTTGTAGTTATGGAAAATAGTGGACATATTGTAGTGGGAGAAAGGCCTTGCGAAACAGCTAGTATAATAAAAAAATGGTTTGGTGGAGAATTTCAACAATCGTAGAAGTTACAATTTAGACAAATAAAAAACAGCTATTTAGCTGTTTTTTATTATTCCAATACTAATGAGTCTAGTATAGTTTTAAGCATTTTAACTTCTTTTATGTTTATATCTTTAGGAATTATTATAACGGATTTAATATCTTTTCTTAATGAAAGTTCAATTTTATGCACAGGGGTGTTAGTATGGTCAGATATAGTTGTCCCTATCTTATCTTGTCTTTTATCTAGTGTATCTTTTTTTGCTAATTTATGATTTATATTCTTTTGTGAAGTGTTCCAACCTTGCATCTTGCTTGGGTCTATACCATATTTTTGATAATCATGAATGATTTTTAAAAACCTGGCCTTATAGGTATTAAGAGAGCCAATATTTTTATCTTTATTTTTACTAACAACATTTATAAAAATTTCGTCTATATTATCTTCTATTAAATTTATAGAGTTAAGTTCATCTAAATTTAATTCTTTTTCAAAAATTTTAAGAGCAGATTTCAACCCATTTGCCGTATTACTGGGATATTTTCTGTTACTTTTTGCAAAATCGATAAAGTCGTATAGATCGTTAAATTTATTCATAAATATAAAAAATAATAATATAATTTATCATAAACAAAAAGGTCATCTTTTGCAAGATAGTTTTTAAGATAGATAAAAATATAGGAAAAGATAATGTATAAGATAAGACAAAAAGATAGTTAAAAAAATACCTCGCAAAGCGAAGTATTTAAAAGATAAGATAATTATTCTATTGTTTTTATTGTGATAGTATTTGAACTATCGGGATCTCCTAACTTTTCGTGATATTTATAAACAATTTTGTCTCCTTTTGAAAGCATTTTATTTTTTAAAAAAGTATCAACGCCTGGTAATAAGAGATCTGTTGCAGTTTTAGTTTTTGAGACTTTTGTGTAGAAAGGAGTGACTCCCCAAACTAAAGCTAATTGTTGAGCAACTTTTTCATCATTTGTAATCGCTACAATCATTGCTTTTGGTCTGAAAAAAGAAATAAGTTTTGTAGAATTTCCCGTAATAGCTCCTATAAAAATTGCTTTTGCGTTTGTTTCTGTGGCAATCTGGGTTGTTGATTTTGCCACAGAACTCTCTATAGATAAAGTTTTGCATCCAGAGATTTTACAATCATAACTTTTTTCCGTTGATTTTAAGATTTTATTCATAATTTCAACGGCCTCTAACGGATATTTTCCAGATGCAGTTTCTCCAGAAAGCATTACGGCATCTGCTCCATCATAAACAGCATTTGCTACATCAGAAACCTCTGCTCTGGTAGGAATAGGATTTCTTATAACAGAGTCTAACATTTGAGTTGCCACAATAACTGGCTTCATTTTTTTTCTTACTTTTTCTACAATTTCTTTTTGTCTTATGGGTAATTCCCATAAAGGAGTTTCTATTCCTAAATCTCCTCTTGCCACCATAACTGCATCTGCTTGATCTATAATTTCATCTATATTTAACAAAGCTTCTGGTCTTTCTATTTTTGCTATTATTTTAACGTCACTTTTACCCAAAAATCTTTTTGCTTCTTTTAAATCTTTTGCATTTCTTAAAAAAGAGAGAGCAATGTAATCAACACCAGCTTTTATTGCAAATTCTATGTCTGATTTGTCTTTTGCATTTAATATTCCAGAAGTTATTTCTAGTGACGGTACATTTACGCCTTTTTTAGGGTATAAAATGCCACCTTTTAAAACAATTGCTTTAAAAATTCCGCTACGAGAACTAGTAATTTTTATTTGTAAAGTTCCATCGTCTAAAAAAACAATGTGTCCAACTTTTGTTCCATCTCTAAATAATAAAGAAGGTAAAGGTATTCTGTTATTATAAAATTCCCTTGTGCCAGTATCTATTGTTATTTCTTGTCCCGTTTTTAATTCGATTCCCTCTGATGGCAAATTTCCAATTCTTATTTTTGGACCTTGAATATCTGCAATTATTGAAATTGGTTGTCCTAATTTTTTACTAATTTTTCTAATTAGTTTTATGCGATTATTTTGTTCATCATGACTTCCATGAGAAAAATTAAGACGAGCCGCATCAATTCCGCTAATCATCATTTTTTCTAAAATTTCTTCTTTTTCTGATACAGGTCCGATTGTTGCTATTATTTTTGTTTTTGCTGTGAACATATTATAAAAATATAAAGCCCAGAAAATCTAGGCTATTTATTATATTATTAATTGGAGCGGGTAAGGGGATTTGCACCCCTGCTCAAACCTTGGAAGGGTTTCGTGCTGCTGCTACACCATACCCGCATAATATTTGTGTCGGGGTACTCAGATTCGAACTGAGATTAAACGCTCCCAAAGCGTTCGTGCTAGCCATTGCACCATACCCCGATATAAAATCATTATATCGCTACGCTAATCTAGTATAACTAGATTATAGCTTAAAAAATACTGCTTGTCAAAGGATAATTTTTATGATAATATATTTATATATTCTTTATTGTATATTTTAATTTGCCCTCATAGTTAAATGGATATAATAGGAACCTTCTAAGTTCTTGTTGTTGGTTCGATTCCAACTGAGGGCACAAAATATATGGCGGCTATAGTGTAGTGGCCTAGCACAAGACTCTGTGGCAGTCTCAGCACGGGTTCGAATCCCGTTAGCCGCCCATTTATTAAAATCCGAGATTGATCGGGTTTTTATTTTGTGTTAAAAATGGTAAAATAATAATTAATAGATATTATTAAATAAAAAAGAAAATATGAAAGGATTTAACATAAACATAGAAAAAGAAACAATAGAAAATGAAAATTTTCGTAAAGTTCTTTATACTGGAAAAAACAGCCAATTAGTTTTGATGTCATTGGCTCCAAATGAAGAAATTGGAATAGAAATTCATGCAGAAAATGACCAATTTTTTAGATTTGAAAAAGGTCAAGGAAAAGTATTAATTGATGGAAATGAATATCAAGTTTCAGATGGTTCTGCAATTATAGTTCCTGCTGGAGCAGAACATAATGTAATTAATGTTTCTGAAACAGAATCATTAAAACTTTATACAATTTATTCTCCTGCTCATCACAAAGACGGAATAGTAAGAACAACAAAAGCAGAAGCAGAAGCTAATGACCAAGAGTTCGACGGAGTGACCACAGAACAATAAGGTATTAATTTAAAAAATTGAGATTATCTACAAAACAAAAAATTTTTGTTACGTGTGTTGTAATGATAGTTTTGATAACAGGAATTTTTTTTGCTGTTTTTAATTTAAAAAATATTTTTACAAATCAAACAGCATCTTTGATTATTAATAACGCAGAAATTAAAATAAAAGATGATGTAATTGCTTCTAAAACTCCAAAAATTGTAAAAGCAGTTTACGTTACTGGTTGGTCTGCCGGAAATAAGCCTTATCTTAATTATTTAAGTGATTTTTTAAATTTAACAGAAATTAATTCTGTTGTTATAGATATTAAAGACTCTTCTGGAGACGTTTTTTATAATTCTGATGTTGATGAGGTTAAAAAATATAAACTTTATAATTATTCTATTAAAGATATTGACGCTCTTATAAAATTTTTTCATGATAAAAATATTTATGTAATAGGAAGAATTTCTGTTTTTGAAGATCCAATGTTTTCAAAAAATAGAAAAGATTTAGCTGTTTATGATACAAAAGAAACAAATAATGTTTCAAATCCTATTTTATGGGAGGATAAAAATGGATTGTCGTGGATGGATCCATCGTCAAAAGAGGTTTGGGATTATAATATTGCTTTAGCAAAAGATGCAATTTCGCATGGATTTGATGAAATAAATTTTGATTATATAAGATTTCCGTCAGATGGAGATTTTTCAACAATGGGATTTCCCTTTTGGGATAAAAAACAAAAAAAATCAGAAGTTATAAAATCTTTTTTTGCATATTTAAGAAGACAGTTACCAAATGAAATTTTGTCAGCAGATTTATTTGGATTAACAACAATAAGCACTGGGGATTTAGGAGTTGGTCAAATTTTAGAAGATGCTTTAGAATATTTTGATTATGTTTCTCCAATGATTTATCCGTCACATTACGCAACCGGTTTTATAGGTTTTAAAAATCCAGCAGAATATCCATATCAAGTCGCACAATATTCTATAGAGTCCGCATATTATAGAAGAAACATTTTTCTACTTCAAAAAACAATAGAGTCTATAAAATTTAATAATTCTTTGTCTTCTGATATTGAAATAGACGACACGCTTGTAGGTAAAATTCGTCCATGGCTTCAAGATTTTAATTTAGGTGCAACTTATACGGAAGATATGGTAAAATCTGAAATAAGCGCAATAGAAAAATTTTCAAAAGATGATTATGTTGGATTTATGCTTTGGAATCCGCGCAATTATTATACAAAAGAAGCAATTTTAAAAAATTTATGAACAACATAATAAAAGTCAAAAATTTATTTAAAAAATACGGAGATTTTATAGCAGTTGAAGATGTTAATTTTGATGTAGAAAAAGGTAAAATTTTTGCATTTTTGGGTCCAAATGGAGCTGGAAAAACTACAACAATAAAAATGTTAACAACTTTATTGTCGCCCACTTTTGGTGAAATTGTTATAAATGGATTTGACCCAACAAAAGAACAAGAAAAAGTAAGAGAATCTTTCGGAATTGTTTTTCAAGATCAAAGTTTGGACGAAGATCTTACCGCTTATGAAAATTTGGATATGCACGGAATGCTTTATAAAGTAAAATCAAAAGATAGAAAAAAAAGAATAGAACAACTTTTAAATTTTGTAGAACTTTGGGATAGAAAAGATGAGTTGGTAAAATATTTTTCTGGGGGAATGAAACGTAGGCTTGAAATTGCTCGTGGTTTTTTGCATAATCCTAAAGTTTTATTTTTGGATGAACCAACAATTGGACTTGACCCGCAAACTAGAAATCACATTTGGAATTATTTAAAAAAAATGAACAAAGAAGAAGGAACAACAGTTTTTTTGACAACTCATTATATGGAAGAAGCAGACAAAGTTTCTGACAAAATAGCAATAATTGATCATGGAAAAATAATTACACAAGGAACCTCAGAGGAATTAAAAAATCAAACAAAAACAAATTCTTTAGAAGAAGCATTTTTAGAATTGACAGGAAAAGAAATCAGAGAAGAAAAAGCAAAAAATTTTGCTATGTTTAAAAATAAAAAATTTCACAGATGATAGCAATATATACTCTTTGGATAAGAGAAATTAAAAAATATTATAGGTCAAAATCCAGAATAATTGGATCTTTAGGACAACCAATTTTATTTTTGGTTGCTTTAGGATTTGGATTGAGCCCGGTTTTTCAAAAAGCCGGACAAGGAAACTATATTCAATTTTTGGCGCCAGGAGTAATTTCAATGAGTATTTTATTTATGGCAGTTTTTTCTGGAATTAGTGTGATTTGGGATAGACAATTTGGATTTTTAAAAGAAACTTTGGTGGCGCCGGTTCCCCGCTGGAAAATTATGCTTGGGAGAACTTTGGGAGGAGCAACTGTTGCTGTAATGCAAGGAATAATTGTTTTTTTAATTTCTTTTTTCGCTGGTTTTAGAATTTATAATTTTGCTTTATTGTTTATTACTTTTATTTTTATGTGTTTAATTGCTTTGATTTTTACAGCATTAGGCACAGGAATTGCCTCTGTTCTAGAAGATATGCATGGATTTCAGCTTATTATGAATTTTCTTGTAATGCCAACTTTCTTTTTATCTGGCGCACTTTTTCCTTTAGAAAATTTACCAAAGGTATTGAATATTATTGTAAAATTTAATCCATTAACTTATGGCGTTGATGGAATGCGAGGTACGCTTGGCGGAGTTTCTCAATTTGGATTGATGACAGATTTTTGGGTGTTGGCAATTGTTTTTATAATTTTTATTTCCATTGGAAGTTATTTATTTTCCAAAATCCAAATTTAAAAAAGCCCGCAAATGCGGGCTTTTTTAAATAACTATTTTTATTCTTTTTCTGCCATTGATACTTTTAAATCTAATTCTTTATTGTCTCGCAAAATTTTGAAAGTTGTATTTTCTCCAATTTTACATTTTTGTAAGATATGAGCCAAAGTATTTTCTGCTGAAACTTTTTCTCCATTGCATTCCAAAATTATATCCCATTCTTTAATTCCTGCTTTGTCCGCCGCAGAATTTTTAATTACCGGAGATTCCCCTAATGCTTCTCTTACTACTAAAGCACCATTTTCTACAGGAAGTTTGTTGGCCTGTGCCATTTCTTTTGAAATCAAAACATATTTAATTCCCAAAAATGGCATAATTATTTTTCCAAACTTTTTGACTTCCTCCCAATCTTTTTTTGCATAATTTATAGGAATTGCAAAACCAATATTTTGTGCACCCATTATCATTGCGGTATTTATTCCAATAACTTCACCTTCCATATTTACCAATGGCCCACCAGAATTTCCTGGATTTATTGCTGCATCAGTTTGTATCAATCCCCTCAAATTTTGCATTTGATGATCTACTCCACCAAATGCTGTAATAAATCTTGAAAGCCCAGAGACAATTCCAACCGATAATGTGTCTGTAAATTCTCCTAAAGCATTTCCAACTGCTAAAACTTCTTCGCCTAGTTCTATTTTATCTGAGTTTGCTAGTTCTAAATAAGGAAATGGCTTATTGTTATCAACTATTTTTAAAACTGCCGTGTCGTTAATTGGATTTCTTGATAAAACTTTTGCAGAATATTTGTGTTTTGGATCAACAATTACGGTGTAGTCAGCTGTTGTATCGGCAACAACATGGTTTGAAGTAAAAACGTATCCGTCTTTTGAAATAATAAAACCAGAACCACCTCCAATTTGTGTTTTTTGTAATTTACTTTTTCCATCTTTTTCTAATTTTGGCATTACATATTCCTTTCCACCAAACGGAAAAGAATATAAATTTTCTGCCCTTGGTAAATCTTTAGAAACAATTATAGAAATAACTGCTGGACAAACCTTTTTTGCTACTTGAACAATTGGTGATTTTGACATGTTTTTATTTTTTAAATTTTGATTAATTTTAATTCTAAAAGCCGAAAATAGCAACTTGCGAAATAGTAAAAATTGTGTTAATATAATAAATATTAAAATAAAATGCCCCTGTCGTTCAACGGATAGGACGAAGGTTTCCTAAACCTTAAATCGAGGTTCGATTCCTCGTGGGGGCACAAAACTCCGTTTATTTAGCGGGTTTTTAAATGCAAAAAATTAAGGGGAAAAAATAATGTCTGAGTATGGACAAGGGTCTTTGATTTTGATAAAATTATATTAAATTAAAACAAATAAAGGTTCGAATATTAAAGTCTAAATTGCATCTAATTTTAAGTGATTTTAACATTAATATATGTCCGAAAATAACAAAAGTAAAGTTAAAAAGTTCTTACCAGCGTTAGTATTAGTCTCAACATTTTATTATTCCTTTCTTATGATGATAGGATTAGTAATAGGATATTTGGGAACCAAACTTTATTGCAATGCCCTGAACATTGATGAAAACAGCGACCGCAGAATTTTTATAGACTGTGGAAAATGGAAAATACATTTTCATCATTGGATAATGGGAGCATTGGTATTATTGATAGTTTGGATAGTGGACTACTTTTACCTTCCAAGATTTTTTATGGGAGTTGTGGCAGGAGTAATAGTTCATGATATTTATGACTATAACGACTGGCATCAAGTCATCGTAAAAAATGAAGACTATCAAACAGAAACAATAAATTAAAAAATATAAAAAATGCGACACGCGTCGCATTTTTTAGTTGAAAAGGCCAATTTTTTAAAGTATTATTGACTAAGATTTATTTTTGGAGGGTTAGTCTAATGGTAAGGCACTGGTTTCGAAAACCAGAGGGAGAAATCCCCTTACAGGTTCGAGTCCTGTACCCTCCGCAAACTCTGAAATTAATTATTTGTAAAACATTTTAAACATCCAGCCAAACAAACTGAATCCTTTTTGTACTGATTCCAAAGAATTTTCAATTTCCAAACTGGCTTGTTCTAATATTTGAATTTGCTGAGTCAATTTTTGCGTGTCTCCCTGATTGGTAAGTTGGTTTTTGACTTGATTTAATTGTTTAATTTGTTCTTTGTTTTCTTTTAGTATTTTTTCCGCATTATTTATCTCGCTATAATTTGGTCCAACAAAAAATTTGGTAAAACCGCTTCGGCTTTGAACTTTTTGTAAACTTGTTTCTAATTTTTCCTGATTTTGTGTTTGAGTCTGGGCAATAGTTTTTACTTGTTGACCAATTCCTCCATTTCTATCTGCTACTTGCAACATTTCTTGCACGGCATTAGCTACTTTACTTCTTCTTTGTTCTGCTATAGCCGAATTATTTTGAGTTTGCGCCTGTTGCTGTTCACTATTTTGAAGTTGATTTTCTTCTCCTTGATTTTGTACTTGATTTTGGTTTTGAACTTGATTACCTGTTCCAGTTCCGTCTTGTAGTTGTTGTTGTGTTTGTTGCTGTAATTGTTGATTATTTTGTATTTGAGTTTCGACTGTTTCGTCTTGATTGACAGCTTGTACTTGTTGCTGAACTTGATTACCGTTTTCAGTTGTCCCAGCATTACTATTTTGACTCATAGCATAGTTATTGTTAGCAAAGATAAATGTCATCGCCAACATACTAACTATTAAAATTTTATTTTTCATATTTTTATTTTTTAGATTATTAATAATTTAAATTTGTTAAAATATTCGACCTAACTTTATTATAAATTATTTTTGTTTTTACAACAATCTTATTCACTTGTCGAGATTTTTTTGAAATGATAAAATTATAATATAAAGAAGGAATTAAATTTGGGCGTGTGTCCAAATTCCTTTTTTATTTGTTCTTTGATTTACGGAGGATGAGATGAAGAAATTTATGGTAGTAGTTATTATGTTTTATTTTTTGGCACTAAATAGTGCCAAGGCAGAAGTTATATGGACTAGCGGATTTGAGTCTGGAAATTTTTCCGATTGGACTAGTGTATCTGGAAATTGGAAAATTTCTGGTGGAGAAATTCACTATGGTGTAAAACGTGCGCAAGTTGATGGCACAAGTGGAGTTGAAAGCATTTTACTTTTAACAGAGTCAACTACTGGATATAAAAACATAAATTTGGATTATTGGTTTAGAGTTTACGCGGGATTGGAAGCAGATGACTTTTTATATGTTGAATATACTGCTAATGGTGAGGATTGGCAAAATTTGAAAACATATACAAACCTTGCAAGTAATGCAAACTGGCAAGAAGAAAGTTTTCTTTTGCCTTCAGAAGCAGAAGACAATCCGTTGTTTGGATTTCGGTTAAGAGCCGTGTTGGGCAGTGGCTCAGATTGCATGTATTTTGACGACGTGTTCCTATCAACAATGGTTCCCGAGCCAAATTTTCTTTTTTTAATTCTCCCAATATTGCTCTGCATATTTTGCAGATGTAAAACAAAATAGGCCATTTTGGCAACACTCGCATCTTTGGACGCGGGTGTTTTTTTATGAGTTGATAAAAAAGTTGAAATTTTGTCAAATTTAAGCTATGATATTAAATTATGGTAAACAAGAAAAAACAACAAAAAGAAATTTTAACAAGGCCTCCTGTGGTGGTTGTTTTGGGGCATGTGGATCATGGAAAAAGTTCACTTTTAGAAGCCATAAAGGATTTTAAAATTACTGTAAAAGAGTCTGGAGGAATTACTCAGCATATTGGAGCATATGAAGTTTTACATAATGATAAAAAAATAACATTTATTGATACTCCCGGTCACGAGGCTTTTTCTGCAATGCGTGCCAGAGGTGCTGAAGTTGCAGATATTGCATTATTAGTTGTTGATGCTTCTCAATCGGTTCAACCACAAACAAAAGAGGCGATAACGGCAATAAAACATGCTGAAATTCCAATGATTGCTGTATTAAATAAAATTGATTTACCAAACGCAAATCCGCAAAAAATAAAAGGAGAATTAACAAAAGCTGATGTAATTGTAGAATCAATGGGGGGAACAATTCCATCTGTTGAAGTTTCTGCAAAAGAAAAAACAGGAATTGACGAGTTATTAGAAATGATTTTATTGGTTGCAGATATGCAAGATTTAAAATCTGAAAATGACGTTCCTGTAGAAGGATTAATTATTGAGTCATATATGGATGGTTTTAAGGGGCCAGTTGCAACTGCTATTGTACAAAAAGGAATTTTAAGTAAAAAAAATATTATTGCAACAGATTTGGCAATGGCAAAAGTAAAAGCTATTGCCGATTTTAAGGGTAAAGAAATAGATGAAGCTTTCCCTTCCCAACCAGTAATAATTTTAGGTTTTGAAAAAGTACCAGCAACTGGAGAAAGATTTAAAACTTATCAAACAGTTGAAGAAGCTTTAACAAAGGTAAAAAAAGAAGAAGGGAAAAGAGAAATTGGTTCAACTGTCATTGATGCTGATCCTAGTAAAAAGCTTGTGAATATAATCTTAAAAGGAGACGTTTTCGGATCTTTAGAGGCTATTGAAGGAATGCTTAAAAATTTACCACAAGATAAAGTTGTTGTTAGAATTTTAAAATCTGAAGTTGGAGATATTAATGAATCCGATGCAAAATTGGCTGAAATGTCTAAAGCAATAATTATTGGTTTTAGGGTAAAGGTTAGTCCAACCGTTTTGCAATTAATGAAAAATGATATTGATAAAAAAGTAAGAATAAAAACATTTAGTATAATTTACGAATTAATTCAAGATGTAAGATATGGAATGGAAAAAAGTTTAGAAGCCGAAACGGTTAGAAAAGATGTTGGTAAACTAAAAACACTATTAGTATTTTGGGGAGAAAAAAATAGACAAATTGTTGGTGGGAAAATTATAGAAGGAGAGTTCAAAAAAAGTTTAAAGTTAGATGTTGTTAGAGATGACAAAAAAGTTGGTTCAGGAAGAATTGTTAATTTACAGAAAAACAAAAAAGATGTAGATAAATTAACTAAAGGAGACGAAGCAGGAATTCTTTTTGAAGGAAATATTAAAATTGAAAAAGGTGACATTGTAGTTGCCTACATTGAAGAAAGAAGAAAAGGAGAACTTTAAAATGGTAGATAGAACTGAAAAAATTAATTCACTATTAGAGCACGAGGTAGGAAAAATTGTTCTGAAAGAATTTTATTTTCCCGGAACAATGGTTACTCTTACCCATGTTGATACATCAGCTAATTTAATTGAAGCAAAAGTTTATATATCAACATATCCAGAAACTAGGCTGGAAGAAATAGTAGAAATTTTGAATAGAAACATTTATGGTATCCAACATCAAATAAATAGACTACTAAGGATGCGTCCAATACCAAAACTTAAGTTTGTAAAAGATAAAGATTTAATTAAAGCAGGTAAAATGGAAGAGCTTTTAGTGAAAATTAAAGAAGAAAAAAATAATTGAAAAAATATTAAAAATAAAGTAAGATATCAAATATAGGAACTTTGGCACGGTAGCCAAGTGGTAAGGCAAGAGTCTGCAAAACTCTTATACGTGGGTTCAATTCCCACCCGTGCCTCTCATTTTATTATTAATGCCCGAGTGGTGGAATGGCATACACGAAGGACTTAAAATCCTTTGAGCTCACGCTCATGCGGGTTCGACTCCCGCCTCGGGCACCAGTAGCTTGTTATTATAACTTTACGTTCATTTTTTAGGATTTCTATTAAATTTGTGGGTTCATTTTTGACGATTATTTGATCTTTTACCCAAAACCCATTCCAAAAAAGTGACAAATAAAGCCTCTTTAATTCATAAGGAGCTTTTTTGTATGCACCATAAATATCATGAGCCAATATTAAAACCTTTCTAATTGTTTCAAAGTCTGTTTCATTTTCGTCTTCAAGTTCATTTATTTGGTTATTTATGTTATTTTCTTCTTCTTTCAGCCGTATTTTTATTCTTCCATAATCCTCATCATCAAGTATTCCTGCAATTAATTTCTTTTCAGATATTTCCCTATCATTTTGAATCTTCATTTTTTTATTAAGTAAAATTCTAATCTTTCGGCTTTTCTCCTTTTTCTGTTTTGCATAAAATCTTTTAACTTTATGGATAATAAGTTTAATAAAAGTATTGCTAAATTTTATGGATTTGAATTGTTCTTCTACTTGTTCCTCTAAATCTTTTACTTCAACATTTTGCCCCAGATTACTATGTTTAACTATTTTATTTGAACAGTGATAATAGTCGTGTTTCCCAAAGTGTTTTTCAGCGGTATATCTTCCTTTGCAAATATCACAGTAAACAAAACCTCTTAAAAGAAAATTGTGCTTTCTTCTTCTGCTGGCATGTTGATTGTGAGAATCTATAATATTTATAATTTTATGATGTTCTTCTTCGGTTATCATTGGTTCTTGGCTTCCCATTTTTTCTTGTCCGTTCCATTTAATAATTCCACAATAAAATGGCTCTCTAAGCAGTCTTAACATAACACTATTGCAAATTCTGTTGCCTCTTTTAGATCTAAGCCCCTTTTTGTATAAAATTTCAGAAAGCTCTAAAGCTGAATAACTGCCAGTCAAATACATTTTTAGAGTATTTTTAACAAGGTCAAATTTTTCTGGATCCTTAATTATTATTCCTTTTGTTTTGCTTTTTCTGGCTAAATATTCTTCGCCTGTTAATTTTAGTTTTTGAAGGTCTTGTACTGTCCCATTTTCATTTATTCTTTTATTTAAGTAACCAATTGGTGCCCAGCCAGGATAATCTCCCATATCAAATTTATTCTGCATGCCTTTTTTGGTCTTTCTACCTGTAATTTCTGACTGAAATTGATTAACGCTTGCCACAATTGTATCAATCATGTTTCCCTCTGGGCTTTCATCTAACATCGGCTGAGCCGCTGATATCAATTTAATGCCAGCCCTTTTAAGAAGTGCTTTAACCGTTAAGTGGTCATTGGTGTTACGTGCCAGTCTGTCCGTCTCTTGAACAACAACAGCATTAATAGATTTATCCTGCTGGCATCTAGCAAGCATGTCCTGTAAAGCAGGTCTGTCGAGATTAGTTGCACTTTTTCCTTCGTCCTTATAAATGCCAACAACCTTATAGTTATTGCTATTGGCAAATTTTTGACAAGAATTTTCCTGTGTTCCCAATGAATTGTTGTTTTTTGCCTGTTCTTCGGTTGAAACTCGGCAATATATTAAAGCATTTTCCATTTTTTGTTCCATTCTTTTACTTTCAATTTACTGAAAATTAAAGTCAACATTATTTTAGTTTCTTAGTTTTTTGCCCCCTTATAGGGCAAGAAAACTAAGAAACTAAAATTTATATCTGCACTTTTGAAAATATTTCCCTACCTTTTGCTACTTTTCTTGAGGTTATGACTTTCTCACTTTTTAGCGTTTGTATAACATCTTTAAACAGAGACAGGCCACCTACCTCACTTTTAAATAATGCCTTAAAATCTAATTCTTTTTGTTCGTTTATTGCCTGTAAAATATGTGCTTTTACCCTTTCTCTTTTTGATTTTTCCGCAATGCTTTCAATAAAACTGAATTGCACCCCTTCTTCGTTTTCTGTCATTTTTAGTGAAAAAGGTTCTACGGCCTTACCCCTTCTGGCTTTGTTCTGTTTTATTAGTATTAAATCGCCATCCACGCTTTTTTCTTTTTTGACTTCTATGTGAGAATCTATTGCTCCTAAGATAGCCGAGGATCCCCTTATATTTTGCGCAGAATTTATTGGACTGCCTTTGAACTCCTTGCGATGATGATGCACAAGAATGATTGCTGGACCTATCCACGCCACAGTTCTGAGGTTCTTCATAACTATTTGCATGCCACTTGAAACATTTTCGTCTTGGTTATGAAAGGAAATAAAGGGGTCAAGGACTACCAGCTTAATATTTTTTTCTCTAATGATTTTCACAATTTGATGGATATCGGGATTAGGACGGTCCATTTTTAAGTTTGCATCAGAAATTATGTTTATCTTTTTATTTGCATGGAATTTCATTAGTTTCAACCTTCTACTAATCTCTCCAAATCCCGTTTCTCCGTCTATTAGTAAAATATTACCTGTTTTTGCCTCAAATTTCCCAAACACAGGTTTTTTTTCTGCAATATCTTTTATAATCTGAAATACAACCCAACTTTTGCCAGATCCCGGTTGCCCCGATATTATAGTCACGGCTTTTTCTGGAACCAATCCATCAACTAAAAACTGGTTTTTTGGGAATTTCATCTTCAAAATTTCTTTTACAGTGTAAGTTTTTATATCCATGGTTAGAAGTTATTTAAATGTTTAACCGCTTCTTTATAGCTGAGACCATAGTATTCCATCACAAACGCAATTACATTGCCACCTTTTCCACAACCGAAGCAATAAAATGAATTGGTTTCGGGATAAAGAAAAAATGATGCTGTTTTTTGCAGGTGAAATGGGCACAAGCCAGTGTAATCTTTGCCACACTCTTTTAATTTAACTATTGGATTTACGACATCGTAAATTGGCTTCAGTTCTGCTGTTTTAATCATTTCAGCTGTAATTCTGGCACTTAGTTCAGGAATTTCTCCATAATTTTTTTGTAGCAAAGATAGCACATGTTCTAAATTAACTATTTGCTTCTTAGTATGTGAAAGGTCATTTCCTTCACAATAATCCACAATCATTTCCCAAAACCACTGATCTTCTGGCTTAAATTTTGCTTTTATAACTTTTGTTTTTTCTATTATGGTCTTTTCAAGTGCAATCTTTTCTAGCTCAAGGTCAATAAGTCTAAAAGCGACATAGTCTTCCCTTGTTTCCAGTAAAGCGTTCGGCGATTCTCTTTCAGTAATTTTAGGGAATAATTTTCTATTGTTCTCGTCTAATTTTTTAAAACATTCTAACTCTAAATTTTCATTTAAACTTTTTTCTTTTGAATTTTCGTTTGTCATATTTTTTATTATTAATTTTATTTTCTAACTTAATTTGAGCAATAAAAATCTCTGCCAAAGAATTGGCCAAATCCTCGGTCGACCGATTTAGTTTTTCTCTTGGATTTGATTTCATACTTTAAGTAAATCAAATCCTCTCAGTAATCGAAAAATAGAGGAAACAAAAAACGGCCTTTTGAAGCCGTTTAGATTAGAAATTTATTAAAAAATTAAAGGATTTCCTCTGCTGTCCTCCTTATGGAAGGTATGCTAGCCACAGCTTGCTTTTTGTCTTGTCCCATTTAATTTTTAAATTTTTCAATTTTTTTCCTTTTTGCAAATCTTTTATCGCGAACTGGACTGCATGTATCTTTGCCGCTCTGTCGAGCTCTGTTGTATATATTCCTGTTTTTCTTATTCTGGTGGGATTTTCTCTAATTGCTTCATATACCATCTCAACGGTTTTAGCCGTACCGAAAGGATAAATCAAGCAACGTAATACTTTAAATGGCTGATTAGTTGCTACCCCAATTTTAATTTGCTTTTTGGTTCCAAAATTTAAGTATCCAATACCTTTTTCCTCTGAACAATTTGGCGCTCCTTCTTCTGGGAAATTGGTGATTCTTCCTATCTCGGGTTTTCTCTTAAATGGGAAATAGTGATCCACATTCATATAAAAATATAAAACTTCGTCTGGATCAAAAATAACAGATGCTAAAATACGATCTTCTTCTTTTTTTATTTTATATGAGGTAATCACTCCAAATATGTTCAATGTCTTTAACAACTCTTCCTTTATCTGAAGATGTTTTTTGGTTTGATCGTTTCCTAAGGTTAAATCGGTTTTTTTCTCGTCATCAATTGCCGAATGCCATAACTGAAAAGAAAAAGACTCTTTAGCTTGCACGGCAAAATCTAATTCATAAGCGTCGAGAGAGGATAATAATTTATTTTCAGTAAAAAAAGTTTGCCCCTCATGAGCCTTTAGTTCATTTATCAGATCTATTTTGTCTTGAAAGTTTATCATTACTCAATACTGCCATTTTTTAGGTTTTTTTCAAGTTATTTACAGCTATTTTACTGCGTGCTACACTAAAATTAACAATTTAATAATTCCGCCTAAACCTTGTTTTTGCAGGGCATGGCATAAAATTCCGAACAAACATACTAAACCCGTCGTTTAGGCAACTGTTTGTTCGGTCGTGTTTCGAAAGGAATACGGGGACGCAAGTTCCAGCCTAATGGCGGGTTTTGTGTTCATAAAAATAAATTTATGAATGAATTGGTAGTAAAGAAAATTGTTAAAAACCAAAAGAAAATATTTGCTAATATAAAACCAGAGAGTATTGCTGTTTATTTATTTTTAAAAAATGAATATAAAAGGGGAGACGTTAAAAATAATTTATTATTTCAGTTTGTTTTTAGATCATATTACAGGTTAGATTCTGCGGGATTAAGTGATAGACAAAAGATAAAATACTTTGAATTATTAGCAAGTCATAAAAATCATTTAAAAATAATTTTAAATGATTTGTATAAACTTAAAGATTTACAGAATAAAAATAAAGTCCAATTTTCTTTTGCAACAAAGCTACTTCACACACTAGACAATAATGAGCCAATTTTCGATGCAGAAGTTTCAAGGGTTTTCCCTAAATCTAAGCCGGAAGGAAAGAGGAAGAAAAAAATTGAATCTTGCCCAATAAAATACGGTATTTTAAAAGATACATACTCGAGCTTGTTACAAGATGAAAGAATAAAAAAAATAATCTTGGAATTTAGATCAACATTTAATGTGAGGAACAAAAATAAAATGTCTGATGTAAAAGTGCTGGATTTTATTATTTGGTCATTGGGAAAGTTGAACAAAAAGAAATTAAAGGCGATAAAAAAGAAAAAAGTAATTTAAAATATTAAAATAAATTTATGAAAAAAATATTTAAGGCGTTATTAGTTTTAATTGTTGTTTCCTTTATTGTCCCTCAAATAGCGCTAGCTTCTTGGTGGAATCCTTTTAGTTGGAAGATTTTTAATGTGTTTAAAAAACCACAGACGACTACTATAAACACAAATCAATCTGTTCAAAAGAATGACGATCCTATTATTGAACAAGATATTTCAAATGAAGAAATAAAAATACAAGAAGAATCTAGGATCAAACAAGAGAAAGAATTATCTGATACTAAAAAGGAACTTCAAAAGGCATCAATAGAACTTCAAAAACTGAAAGAAAAAGATGTAGTATCTCCAAATATAACACCTGCTTCAGTAGTTCAAAACACTATAGAACCACCAAAAGATTCACTTTTAAAAATTGCACAATGTCAGGCAAAGAGAGATGCTGACTATAGTGACTTTGTAAGTAAAGTAGATAAACAAATCGAAAGCGGGGTGCAAAGTTTAAAAGACCAAGCAAATAGCGTTTTGAGCCAATTAAAACAAAGCCAAACCAAATGTTTAAGTAATGCAGAACAATATAGTCAAGGTATGACACCACAAGCCAATCAAAATTTAATGGATCAAGAATTTGCTTACTGCAACTCTACTTATTATAGTGCAGTTCAAAAGCAAAAGGACTACACAGATCAGCTTATAGCAAAGACCATGTTAACACGGGATACGTTTCTTTCTCAAGGAAAAGCTTCAGCAGATAAAGTGTATCAACAATGTATAAATAAATAATTATAAATATGGAAAAAATTAGAAGTGTTTTCAAAAGTATTATTTCAAAAGTTATGCTATTTTTGGAGAAGAATTGGTTTAAAGTTTCTATTTTAGCAGTTTCAATTATTGCAATTGGAGCATTTGTTTATTGTTTTGGTTGGAAATATACCAATACAGAGAATTATTGGGGTGGAGATAATTATAATAATTCTGAATATGCAGATTCTATTATTAGTGAAAGTTGTTTCGTAAACTCTAACGGAATTGCGACAATAGACATTAGGGGAGAAATAGTTTCATATATGTTAAAATCAACAGACGCTTACTTAGAGCCAGAAGATAAAACATCTGCAGACGATGTGTTAGCCTGTGTTAAAGAATTGGTAGATTATCACAATGTAAAGGGTTTTATTTTTAGAATAAATTCTTATGGTGGAAGTCCAGAAGCATCAGAAGAAATAACAAACGTTATAAAAAATTTAGATAAACCAACTGTAGCAGTTGTTAGAGAGGGTGCAGTATCGGCAGGATATCTTATAGCAACAGGTGCAGATATTATTATCGCTAGTGAATGGTCAGATATTGGAGGAATAGGTGTGACTATGTCTTATTTGGATTATTCACAACAAAATGAAGCAGATGGAATAATTTATCAACAAATATCTTCCGGTAAGTTTAAAGATGCTGGAGATCCAGATAAACCATTAACAGTAGAAGAAAGGGAATTGTTTATGCGAGATAGCAGAATAATGTACGAAGATTTTATAAAAAATGTGGCAACAAATAGAAATTTAGATATTGAAAAAGTTAGAGAATTAGCAGACGGATCTTCAATGCTTGGTGTACCCGCTAAAGAAAATGGACTTATAGATGAGATAGGAGATATAAATAGTGCAGAGAATTGGCTTTATAACCAAATTGATTTTGAAGCCCAGCTTTGAATATTAATTCAAAAATTCAAATATTTATTAGAGAATAATTTACTAAAAAGGTAAACATTAATCAATTTTGTAATATATTTTTATACCCATAAAACATTTTTATTAAAGAGACAATAGTTTTTTAGTTTAAAAACTAATATGTTAGGTGCAATTGCAGGAGATATAATTGGATCCCCATATGAATTTAGAAACATCAAAAAAACTGATTTTGAGTTGTTTAGTTACGACTCAAAATTTACAGATGATACAATATTAACAGTTGCTATAGCAGACTGTATTTTAAATAACAAAGACTACGCTAAGACCTTAAAGGAGTATGGCAGGAAATATAGGGGTGCAGATTATGGTGTTAGTTTTAAAAAATGGTTAGATTCTGATTCTTTAGAGTTCGGCAATAGTTTTGGTAATGGATCAGCTATGAGAGTTAGCCCTATTGGATTTGCATTTAATACTTTAGAGAAGGTCTTAGAAGAAGCTAAACTTAGTGCAGAACCTACTCATAATCATCTCGAAGGTGTTAAAGGTGCACAAGTAGTAGCTTCAGTAATATTTCTTGCCAGAAATAATCACGGTAAGGAAGAAATAAAAAAATACGTAGAAAACAATTTTGGTTACGATTTGAGCAAATCTCTTAATGACATAAGGGAAAATTACACTTTTGACGAAACTTGTCAGGGTACAGTTCCTCAAGCAATTACAGCTTTTTTAGAGTCGGATGACTACGAAGACGCAGTAAGAAAAGCTATATCAATTGGCGGAGATAGCGATACTATTGCTTGCATTGTTGGGGGCATAGCTCAAGCATATTATAAAAAAATACCACAATTTATTGTGGAAGAAACAAAAGAAAGATTGCCATTGGAGTTATTGGAGATAGTAAATAAGTTTTGCAACAATTACAACATTAACGTATAGCTCAGTTTTGAACACGTGCTAGGTTCCTAATTTGCGTATTTAAAGCGTGTTTGTACTTAAATATGTGATTTTATTACATCTAGTCCATGTATTTTAAAAAACATAGGGTTTTCCCACTTATTTTTTACAAAGCACCTCTAAGAAATGATTAAAATGATTAATTAATCATTTTAAGAGCCAAGACACAATAGTGTCTTTTTTTGTTTGCTTTAATGTTTTTTAACAAAATATTGTATTTATTGTTAACAATAAGATTTTCACACTTAAAACAACAACTTGAAAAAGTCTGATTTTAGGAATAAACTGATATAATAAAATAAAATTATGGAAAATTTAAATGATAAAGTTTGGTATAGGCTATTAAAAGTAATATTTATCATAGCTTTTTTAATTACGCTACCGTTTGCTCTTTTTTCTGATGTGCCAACAAAAGCTGTCTACAGATGCAATAATAGTGGAAAAATTATTCCTTTTTCACACAACTCCACAATCAATGATGTTTTGAGTTTTAGGGTTGATAAGGAATGCAACCCTAATGTTGTTGTTCCTACTTATGGTGAAGACGGAAATTATACTGAAGCGTGGATGCGAAGTTATGTAAGCAACTATCAGGCTGTAAATATTATAGATTATTGGGAAGTTATATGGTTTTATCCGCTTATGTTTTTTAGTGTTTGCTTCTTGTTTTGGCTCATTTCGAGAATTTTCTTTTATGTGGTAACCAAGGACAAATTTCTTTCCGGAAGATTAGTCAATATGCTTAAAAAACCTTTTACAAAAAAATAAATGATAGAAGGTATTTTAGCTATAATTTTAATCTGGGGAGGAATATTCTTTATAGGTTGGGTAATTAATACCATTTCAGATTTATCTAAAAAGCATAAAGAGGAAGTTAGAGACCAAGTTGCACAAGAAGTTTTGAATGGAATGAATATAAAAGCAACTATTGAAAATTATAAAAACAAATTAGCTAGTTTGAATTATCAAAGGTCTGACTCCTTTGGCGAAGAAATAGAAACACTAAGGGCACAGCTTTTTGGAAGAGACGCTATATTAATAAAAGACTGTCCAGAATGCAAAGAAGGCAGCCTTATAGTCAGAAAAGGAAAGTATGGTAAATTTTTAGGTTGTACAAAATATCCAAATTGTAAGTATACAAGCAAAGTCACAGAGGCTCGAGAAGAATATAAAAAAACCGTCAATGAACAGGTTGTTGAAGATATTCAGCAAGCTTACTCAAACTTATGAGTTATTATGATGAGGTAAAACAAGAGCTAGTAAATCTTTTATCTGATTTTAGCAAAGCATCAGAAAAATTTGATGTTTCATTCAAGAAGCTGGAAGAACAAAAACAAGGAGTAATTCAGATAGCGAAAGAAAGGCAAATGGGCTTTCCGTGGCTTGCAAAAGCATATGCTGAATTTTTTGAATTACAAGATAAAAATATAATTGATTTTTTATATTACAAAAAACATTCTGCTGTTTCTGCTGGCGAAATTGTTAAAGAACATTCTAGGTTGAGAAGGGAGGCACAAAAAGAAGCTAAAATTGCCAAATATTTGGTTGAGTATTATGAAAATATTGCCCCGTTTCTCATTGATTTGAAAGAAGAAGCAGATATCGGAACGGAAGAAGAGAAAGAATTATTAAAAACTTATTCTGAAGATGAATTGCAAGACGAAGCAACCCACTACCTAACAAAAGAGGAGTATAGAAAATTACCGGCAGTTGAGCGAAATCAGATGGCATTAGATCGTTTTTGGAAAAGATCAAAATCGAAATGGCTCATCGGGCGTTTATACGAAAGATATGTAGGTTATTTATATGAAAAAGAAGGTTATGATGTTGAATATGTGGGAATTTTTAAAGGTTTTGAAGATTTAGGGAGGGATTTAATTTGTAAAAAAGGAAACGATTTCATAGTTATACAATGCAAAAATTGGGCAGAGTTCAGAACAATTTATGAAAAGCACGTATTTCAATTCTTTGGCACAGTTTTTCAATACAAGGATGAGAATAAGGATAAGAACGTAAAAGCCATTTTTTATACTTCTACCAAGCTGTCTGACCTGGCTAGACGCTTTTCAAAGGAACTAAATATTGAACTTAAAGAAAATTTTAAGCTTGATAAAGAATATCCTGTTATAAAATGCAATATTTCAAAAGCTAACGGAGCTAAAATATACCACCTCCCGTTTGACCAGCAATATGATAATACAAAGATAGAAAAAGACAAAGGCGAATTCTACTGCCAAACAGTAAAAGAAGCCGAGGATGCCGGATTTAGGAGGGCATTCAGGTATAAAGGAATAAAAAAATAAATACTCTAACGTTTGAAAGTAAAAACGAGCTTTATGGGCTCGTTTTTAAAACTTTGACTTCAAAGACCATTAGCGTCATAATATAAGTTAATTTATGGAAAATGAATTTCAGGACAAATTGACTTTAGCCGAGAAAGCGGAAAAGGACGGTGAATTTTTTAGTGCAGGATTTTTTTATAGGGATGCTTTGTCTGAAGCAATAAAAATGAATGATTCTGATAAGATAAAGTTGTGCAAGAATAAGTCTGTTGAAATGAACAAAAAATCAATTGTGTCTGGTAAAGATTTTAAAGAATTTTCTTTTACTCAAGAGTTGCCCGACGACAAAGTTAAAATACATGATGAATTTATCAAAGAATTTTTGGGACAAGGAGATATAAAAATAATTTTGGGTAAAATAGGGACACATCCTCATTTTTACCCTCATGTTGAGAACGTAAAAAAACTATCAGGAAAAACAACACCTATATCATATATCGTAGCAAATCTTACAAATATTTCTTCCGAAGGACACAATTTACGAGGTGGCTCCGACGGAGAATATGCTTGGTTCGTTAAAATGTATGATATCCACCAACAATTAGCAATGCTACTTTATATCGGCAGGGTAATTCACGAACTTATGGAAAACAATCCTAACAGCAATAATTTAAACATTAAAAATTTGTCTGAATATTTTTCAGAGAAAGGAATTTTTGATGAATCTAATTTAAAAATTATATTAGTTGGTTTGGAAAAATACTTTGAAAAAGACTATATTTCCGCTTTACATATTCTTGTCCCGCAGTTTGAAAATGTCTTTTTGAAAATATCTGAAAAATTAGGCGTAGACATAGTAGCGTTAGATCAAAAACAAGGAGTATCAACTAGAACAAAAACCTTATCGGAAACACATTTAGATTCTGAGGATTTTAAAAGGGTATGGGGAGAGGATTTTTGTAGACAACTAAAATTCGTTTTATTTGAGCCAATGGGTTATAAAATCAGACACAAAGTTGCGCATGGAGAAATTCAGCCCACAGAATGTAATTTTGAAAACACAACCCTAATTCTATATTTTTACCTTGTTTTGTTAGGTAGGGTCGCCAAAAAATAAATAATGATTTTTAATTTAAAATATGACAACACCAAGGACAGAAAAAGATTTATGGGTCGAAATGGCTATTAGAGAAATTTCAACTCAAGCACATTTTGCAGAGATTTCTTATAAGAATATTGATATTAAAGTAGACCCCGGTACGGATTTAGTTTTTTCCTCAATCCACTCTTTTTTGTCTCATTCTGCAAACGTATCTAAAATGTTGAAAGCAAGCGATGTCGGAGATTCATCCAAAACTATAGGAGGAGTTTTAGGTATTTCTGAAAACTCAAAAATTCATAATCGGGATTTCCGAAATCACCTAGAGCATTACGATGAAAGGTTAAAAACATGGATAGGTAAAAAAGGCTCAAATGTAACCATTGGCACTTACAATATTGGTCCCAAATCTGCCCTTGATTTACCGAATATAGTACTTGTTAGTCATTACGACCCCTATAGTAATATCTTTACTTTTGTCGATGAAGATTTTGACATAGGAGAACTTTTTGAAGAAGTGAAAAGAATAAAGTCTATGGCGGATAAATGGGTAGGAGATATGTTGACGCAGAGGATATCGCCTCCTTTTATGTCTTAATTAAATTATAGGAGAAGGAAATAAAAGAAATTTATTATGTCCTTGGGGAAGCAAAAAAAATACAAAAAGTGTTGTCTGTTAAAATCAAAGAATAAAATGGAAAATAAAACAATAGAAATAAAAGATAACCGCCTGTATATTAAAAAGTACGCCGAACTGGAAAATAAACAAATAGAGGAGACTTTGGCAGACTTTCCCAATGAAGAATTGTGGATGGTAGAAATTTTTAAGCTTTTGAAGGCTTTCGAAAAACGAGATGAAAAATTAGGAACGGAATGGAGAACATGCATCTTATTAGCCGAAATGTCGTCGAAAGAAATACACTTGTGCTTTTTATCTTTTCTTAGAAGGCATTTTGGACAGGCTCATAGTTGCATCAGGAATGCTATTGAAGCGGCTGGCTTTATTAATGCTATAAGAACGGATGAAGAAAAAGCCAAAATATGGATGTGCAAGAAAATAAACGATGAAAAAAGCGTTTTTGCAAGCCTTAAAAAGGAACGATGGATTGGGGAAAAGGCAACTCTTCTGAAAAAGAAAATGCATCTTTCATCCGAAATGTGTCATGCAAATTTTTTCAAAACCCTTCATTCTACTAAATCTCGTCTAGATTTGGAAAATAAACGGATAATTGACGTCTTTTCTTTTTTTGACGCTTCTGATGATAAAAGAAGAGATAGAAGTTTACTAAACTTTTTTATTACCATTTGTTTTGAAATATTAGATCTATACTGTGATGTCTTTGGTGAAATTTTAGAAAAAAATGGATTTAAGGATAAGCTTAATGAAAAACACAAAGCTTATAGCAATTACATAAAAGAAAATGCAAAGGATATAATTTCTACTCAAAGATTACGTGAAAAATTTAAACTGCAATAGCATAATTATTTGCCTTCTTGATTTCTCCAAGCTTTTCTCTTAATATAGACATATAGTCCTTGTCCTCTAAGGTTATAATAAGATTTGGACTTGGGCACAATTAATACAAACAAAATCCGCAATTAATTGCGGATTTTGTTTACTTGTTAGTTTTCTAAAACTTCAATTTCTGCTGTTTTAACTCCAAAGTTAATGGCAAGTTGTTTTTCTGGAAACCAGATATCAAAGTGATAATCGCTTTTTCTTCTGTTCATTCTGTCTTCAACTGTGAAGATTTTATCGCCATATAATTCTGGAATTCTTACTTTTGTTCCTATCGGTAACATATTGTTTGCTATTATTCCGTCTGCAACATGTTTTCCAGAAGCCGTAATAAAAGGAGTGTCATCTGTTTCTTCAGGCGCGCTAGAATATGCTGTAATAATAACTTTGATTTTTTGAACAACTTTTTGTGCTTCTTGTGCGCTTTCTTTTGCTACATAAGAGGCAGATATATTGTTGGCAAAATCAGCATCAGTTATTTTTGGCATAACCATTCCTAATAAACAAACACCCACTATTACGCCTATTATTATAGAGCCAATTATTGGCATTTTTTCTCTTAAAATAACTATGTTTTTGAATATGCTTTTATTGAAAATATTCATAAATTTTGTTTCTTTAAACTAAAAAAACTCCCTCAAGGAGTATACATATATGTTATCATTTTAAATGGTCTATGTCAAGATTTATAACATAGATTATTTCCCTTTGTCAAGAACAATTTTTTTAACGATTTTTTGAGATTTTTACGTTATTTTATCGAGAATTATTGTTTGTTAAGTCAAAATAAAAGCGCCTTTTTAATAGGCGTTTTTTGGAGCGGGTGAGCGGAATCGAACCGCCATCTTAACCTTGGCAAGGTTACATAATAGCCACTATACCACACCCGCAATTTTGTGCCGGAGAAAGGAATCGGACCTTCGACCACTGCTTTTTCAGAGCAGTGCTCTACCACTGAGCTACTCCGGCTAATTTTGGTGGACGCTACAGGACTCGAACCTGTGACCTTCTCAGTGTAAATGAGGCGCTCTACCAACTGAGCTAAGCGTCCTTAGTCTCCAAAAATAGGAGGCAAGTGCGGACGGCGGGAGTCGAACCCACATGCCTTGCGGCGCTACCACCTCAAGGTAGTGCGTCTGCCATTTCGCCACGTCCGCTTTTACCCGCTGTAGCGAGCTTCGGCGAATAAAATCCGCAGAAAACACGCGCGAAGGCGGGATTTTTAATTATTCTTTTGCAGTGCTATCTTCTGTAATTTTTGTTGCCGTAGTTTCTAAATCTATTTCTCCTAATGTTTCTTCTACAACTGTTTTGTCTGGAGCAATTGCTTCTGCAAACTCTTTATTTTTAAGTCTTGATTTTCTGCCCTTTGCCGTTCTTAAATAATAAAGCTTTGATCTTCTTGCTTTTCCTTTTTTAATTACTTCTATTTTTTCAATTGCTGGAGAGTGTACAGGAAAAATTCTTTCAATTCCAATTCCATCTGTAACTTTTCTAACAGTAACTGTTGAAGTAATTCCTTTGCCATGTTTTCTGGCAATAACAATTCCTTCAAAAATTTGAATTCTTTCTTTATCACCTTCTTTAATTTTTTGGTGTACTTTAATAGTATAGCCAGGTTTTACGTCCGGCATTTCTTTTAACTGTAATTTATTAAATTGATCTAATAATTTGCTCATATCTTTTTTATTTTAAGTTTTCTAAAATTCTTTTTAAGTCCTCTGGTAATTCCGAGTTAAATTCTTCGGTTTTCCCGTTAGGCCTGTCCCCGTTAGGGGGTAATTGGATTTTTAAATAAGATGCGTGTAGAAATTGCCTGTTTAGGTTTTCTGGAGTTAACTGATTTTTAAATCCGTACATTTTATCTCCAACAATTGGGTGATGTAAAAACGATAAATGGCACCTTATTTGGTGTCTTCTCCCAGTTTTTATTTGAACTTCTAATAAAGTATAGTCTTTAATTCTTTGTATAACTTTAAAATTAGTTATAGCTTCTCTTAATCCTTTTTGGTTAATGTCTGTTAGCGGATAAACCCTTTGTTTTCGTTTATCATTTTTAGCTCGGCCAATTAAGGTTTTTATTTCTCCTTTTTCTTCTTTTATATCTCCTACAACAAGCGTTGTATACTTTTTCTCTACCTTTCTATTTATAAACTGTTTTTGCAGAAAAATCAAGGCTTCGTTGCTTTTTGCAACCAATAAAATTCCCGAAGTGTCTTTGTCTAACCTGTGAATAATTCCATATCTTGGAGGTTCTCCTACATTTTTTAATTCAGGATATTTTTCTATTAAAAAATCAATTAAAGTCTTTTCTTTATTTTTAAGGGTTTGACCCTCTGGAAATACAACAAATCCTGCTTGCTTATCAATAACCAATAAGTCAGAATTTTCAAAAATAATTTTTAAATTCATTTAACCTTTTAGAACCTCAAACTATCGATTTAGATTTTCACAAGCAGATATGCACTCTTCTTTTGTGTCAAAAGTAGAATTATTTACAGGCGAAATCCATACTGAATCATTAGTTTCAAAATCATTAATTTCAAAACACATTTCTGAACAATCAATTTTTGTAGAATCAGGATTATTGGCTTGTTTTATCCAAAGGCTTATAATAAAAATTATTATTAAAATTATTAATATTCCTAATTCTATTTTAGTTTTCTTTTTCATTTTTTATTTTCTTATTTTTTATTAAAAGTTAAATCCACAAAGATAAGGGCATCCTTTGCACTCAAAATAATAACGCTTTGGACACCACATTTGTGCTCCATTGTCGCAAAGAGAAATTCCCATGCAATTATTACTACCATTAATACCATAGAAAACGAACGCATATTGAAATTTATATCCATCATCTTCTGGCCAATTTGCGTTTAAGTTATAATAATCAATAGGATAGAATTCAGATAAAATGCCCATCATAATTTGGTTCTTGATGTCCTGTTCCACAAGTAGGACAAAAGGTTATGTTATTATAATAATTTTCTCCTACTGGGAAAGATCCGTATTTAGAATAAAATAGGGAAACGGCTTTTGCTGCATTTGTAAAGTCTGCTTTTAATTTTGTGACCCTAGCTTTTGTTATATATGTTTGTACATTGGTTACAATTATAGCCGATAATACTGCAATTATTGCAATTACAACTACCAACTCTATAACAGTAAACCCCTTTTGAGGTTTTTTCATATTTTAAAAATAAATTATTTTATATTACTTATATCTTTATTATACAAGTAATATTTATTATAGTCCACTACCTTGAAGTGAATATGCTGTAAAATAAAAAACATTGGGAATATCCCCAATGTTTTTTGTGGGCGGTATATCAAAGATATATCGCCCACTTCGTTCGCTAAAATAGAAAATTTATTTTCTATTTTAGCTCTCTTTGTGGGCGGTATAGGACTCGAACCTATGACCCTTTACACGTCAAGTAAATGCTCTACCAACTGAGCTAACCGCCCATATTTTAAATTGTGTGGGCACGCCAGGACTCGAACCTGGGACCAGTCGTGTATAAGACGACGGCTCTACCAACTGAGCTACGTGCCCATAACCTAAATTGTTAGGTTACTTTGATTTTATTATTTTTTCGTATTCTTCTCTTTCTATTATTTCTTTTTCTATTAAATTTTTGGCCACCTTGTCAAGTAAATTTTTATGTTTTAATAAAAGAATTTCTGCATTTTTTTGTGCACTTTTTATAATAATATCAACCTCATCATCAATTCTTTCGGCAATTCTTTCAGAATAATTTCTTTCAGAAATGCCTTTTCCTAAAAACATTGCTTCTTCTTTTTCACCAAAAGCAATTGGTCCTAATGAAGACATTCCGTATTCTTTAACTAATTTTCTAGCCAATTCTGATGCTCTCATTAAATCGTTTGAAGCGCCAGTTGTCATTTCTCCAAATTTTATTTTTTCAGCACAATATCCACCAAGTAAAATTGCAATTTCGGTTAGAAATGCTGTTTTAGTTTTCATTTTCCTTTCTTCTGAAGAAACTTGTAAGGTATATCCAGCTGCCATTCCTCTGGCGATTATAGAAATTTTTCTAACCGGTTCTGATTCGGGAGAAAACGTTGAAACTAATGCATGTCCGGCTTCGTGATAAGCTGCAATTCCCTTTTCTTTTTTAGATAAAATATGAGATTTTCTTTCAGGGCCAAGCAAAACTTTTTCAATAGCTTCTAAAAATTCTTTTTGATATATTTTTGTTTTATTTTCTCTGGCTGCTAATAAAGCAGCTTCGTTTGCAATATTTGCCAAGTCAGCTCCTGAAAATCCTGGAGTTCTTTCTGCAACTTCTTTAAAATTAACGCTTTCATCTAATGGTTTTCCTATTGCATGAATTTTTAAAACTTCTTCTCTGTCATGGACATCTGGTGGATCTAAAACAATTTTTCTATCAAATCTTCCTGGTCGTAATAAAGCTGGATCTAAAATATCTCCTCTATTTGTGGCAGCCATAATAATTACATTTGTTTCTCTTTCAAAGCCATCCATTTCAACTAAAATTTGGTTTAAGGTTTGTTCTCTTTCATCATGTCCTCCACCAATTCCAGAACCTCTGTGTCTACCAATTGCATCAAGTTCATCAATAAAAATTATTGCTGGAGAAGCTTTTTTGGCCATAGCGAATAAATCTCTTACACGGGCCGAACCAACACCAACAAACATTTCAACAAATTCTGATCCAGAAATTGAAAAAAATGGAACATTAGCTTCTCCAGCAACCGCTCTTGCCAATAAAGTTTTTCCAATTCCAGCTGAACCTAAAAGCAAAACTCCTCTTGGAATTTTTGCTCCCATTGCCAAATATTTTTTAGGAAATTTTAGAAAATCAACAATTTCTACTAATTCTTCTTTAGCTTCTTTTAATCCAGCAACATCTTTAAATGTTATTTTTTGTTTATCGTGTCCTTCTGCTCCAAATATTCTGGCTCTGGCTTTTGTAAAATCAAAAGTTTGAGTTGCCCCAGTTTTTGCTTGTTTTATCATTATCCAAAAAAAATATCCAAAAACAACTAATGGCAAAATTCCAAATACTAAAATTGGGGTAAGCCACGACCAAACATCCTCTTTTTCTTTTTTAATATCAATAGAAACTTTTTGTAATTTTTCTTGATTAACTCCTAAATTTGTAAGTAAATCGGTAATGCTAGTATTAATTTCTTTCATTGAAGTTGCTAACGTTTCATCGTTGTATACAACATTAATAGAATCTCCAGAAACTGTAATAGTTTTTATTTTATCTTGATTGATGTCGTTTACTAGTTGTGTTGCGGAAATTTCTGTTGAAGGAGTTGTTGGATAATAAAGTAAACCAAAAATTGCTCCAACTGCGATAAGTATTAAAATTACTACAGTGAAGTTTTTTAAAAATGAATTGTTTATTTTTTTGGGTTGCATTTTCATATGAATAATATTAACATTATTTTTAATTTATTTCAATAATATAAAAAGCGTCGGAGGTTTTCATAAAAGTGAAAACACGACGCTATTAAGCTGACTATATGCAAACCTATTCTGCCGAATGGCTTTGTTTCCAGTGTCCAACAAATTTGTTCAACACTAGGGGAAGATTATTTTCAGGGAAAACTTTTTCTTCTCCAATAAGGTTGGAAACAATGGACATCATGCCTGGGTTGGCTTCAATTACTCGTAAAGCCTTGTTTTTTCCAACTAGAACCCTGCTGATACGAATTGCGGCAGGAGAGACCGTTTCTTTTCTCATCCCGAAAGAATCAAGTCGAAGAACAATGTTGCCGAGCTCTCCATCAAGAAAGTTTTGAATAGTTAGGTCGTTATTTTGGGTCATCGAAGAAATAAGATTCTCTTCTTTGCGACAGATACGAAGCCAATTAATGTGTTTTCGTACACTTTGCCAAAGACGGTAATCATGTTTTTGGCGTCTGCCGTTGGGCTCATCACGGTCTTCTTTAAGCAAACTTAAAACATCTTCAAAGGAAATTTCTGGGTTTTGCTTTTCGATTTCCATAACGGCCTTGCAAAAGTATTCGTTACCATCAACAAACTGTTGACCGTATTCCCCTCCAATACTCACAACCTTTCTTTTTCTATCAAAACAAAGTAACACTTGACCACCAAAGAAAGTTTTTTTATCTAACTGTTCGTCTGGAATAGTAGCGAGATATATCCCACCTCTTTGTAGAGCATCTTCAATGGCTCTGACTGTGGTTTGATTAGAAAGAGACTTTCTCAGTTGTTTTTGTCTTTCCACTTCCACTTTTTTGCAAGCATTCAGAATTCTCTCCATATGTTGGTCAAATTCGGCTTGCTCTTCATCGGAAATAGGTCCTATCGTAAAAATCCTATGATCGTTGGATTTTTTTAGGCCAATGTTAATGGCAATCCTTCCAATTTCTTGGAATGTTAAAGCTCTTAACTCTTCTCCGTCGCCTTGAGGATGAGGAATAGTAAGCTGAAAGAGCGAGGACATCGCTGCTAATCGGCTTGGAATCACACAGTAATGATTTGCATAACCTACAGAAAAAGAATTGCCACTTTTTTTTGCACAACCATTTTGAAGATGTTTGCGCAAAATATCAAGAATGGCATAGTATGCTTTCATGGCGGGATTATCAGGGTCATTTTTGACCGTTTCAACAAATTCTTTATCGCCGGCGACAAAGAAATGTTCAATGCTAACAATTTGGTTGGTGAGCTCCACGGAGACCTTACGGGCCTCGGCAATTTCAGCCAAGATTTTTTTACGTAGGTCTTGTTTTTGCCGGACTCTATCTGCGATTTCTTTACGATTGATAAGAGAAAGAATCCCTTTTTCCGGCAAAGTTAACGACAGATTTGAGTGTCCTTCTTTTCCTTGAACGTCGGTAGCCACGTTTCCATTGTCTTTCATCTCAATTCATCCTTTCGTCCCAAGGGGCATAGAGAAAAAAAGTGTTTGCATATTTACAAATGCGTAATGCAGTTGCAGTCTTATGTGCTAAATATTGTATATCATAAGTTATAAATGATGTCAATCTATTCGGATTAAAAAACAGTCTCAATTTTGAGACTGTTTTTTTGTTTATTCTCCTTCTTTTTTTGTTATTAGTTTTAAACTCATTCTATGTTCTTTTGGTTCAATTAACAAAATTTGGAAATCATACGTTTCATTTTCTTTCATAGATTTTTCCATTTCTTCTTTTGAAGAAAATTCAGAAACGTGACAAAGTCCTCTAATTTTTGGTTTTATTTCAATAAAAGCTCCAAATGCAGAAAATTTTATAACCTTTCCTTTTATAACGTCTCCTTTTTTGTATTGTTGCTCAATTTCTTCCCAAGGATTTGTTTTCAATGCTTTTAATGAAAGAAAAACTTGGTTATTATTAATGTCTATAATTTTGGCCTTAACGGTTTCGCCAACTTTTACCACTTCAGATGGATTTTCAACAAGTTGCCAATCTAATTCTGAAATATGGATTAATCCTTCTATTTGAGAGTTTTTGGATGTTTCTTCTGTTGATTCTTCAGTTAATGGAAATCTTATAAAAACTCCAAAGTCAGCAATACCAGTTATTTCTCCCTCAACAACATCTCCCTTTTTTAAATCTTTTAATATTTCTTTTATTTTTTCTTCAGTTTTTGCTTTTTCTGAAAGAATTAATTTATTTTCTGAAGCCAATAAATCAAGAATTTTTACTTCAAATGTTTTTCCAATGAATTTTTGTAATTCTTTTAAGATTTTTTGTTTGTCAGCATCTATTACCCTTGGATAATGATCTGGAGATAATTGTGAAACTGGTAAAAATGCTTGTATTCCATTTATATTTGTTAAAAGTCCGCCTTTATTTACGCCAGAAATTTTAACATTTATAATTTCGCCAGTTTCTTTTAATTCTTTTAATTTTTGCCATCCAATTTCTTTCGTTGCATCTCTTAATGAAAGTTCTCTGTAGCCATCATCATTTTCTATTTCAATAATTTTGGCAAAAACTTTATCTCCAATATTTAAATCTTTAATAACGTCTTTTACGGCATAAAATTCTTTGCCATAAATTATTCCAGTGCCATTGATTCCCAAATCAATAAATAGAGACGATCTATCTCTTGCTACAACTTTTCCTTCTATTGTGGCTCCGATTGAAAGCGGAGTAGAAGAGTTTTTAATTATGTTTTTTTCCATTTTTTTATATGTTTAATGGGTTTTGACCATTAAAAAATACCTGTTTATTTTTCTTCCCATCAAAATATTTATTTTTGTTGGGTTCTGCTGCAGGCCAGCAGTGTTACTAATAAAAGACTATACATATAATATACATTATTTTTTATTTTTTGCAAGTTTTTTTAAAATTTTGAACAAAAAGTATTTTTTTTATTTATGTCAAGTTGAAGTTAAAAGATGTTTATGATAAAATTAGCAAATCATAAAATTTTATATTATGGCAAAAATAACTTGGGCAGGCCAGTCCTGCTTTCAAATTTCAGTTTCAAATTCAAGAGATAATTCAGCAGATATTGTTATAGACCCTTTTGATGATGAAAAACTTGGAATAAAACTTCCCAATCTTTCAGCTGATATTTTATTAGTCACTCATAATCACCATAACCATAATAATATAAAAGGAGTTAAAGGTGAACCATTTATAGCTCAGGGACCTGGAGAGTATGAAGTTAGAGGTGTTTTTATAAAGGGAATTCCCTCTTTTCACGATGATAAAAATGGAAAAGAAAAAGGACAAAATACTATATATACAATAGAAGCAGAAGGATTAAAATTTTGTCATTTAGGAGATTTAGGTCAAAAAGAATTAACCGACGAGCAAGTAGATAAAATTGGATCAATTGATATTTTAATGATTCCGGTTGGAGGCGGTTTTACAATTTCTTCAACAGAAGCTCAAAAAATAATTGGACAGATTGAACCATTAATTGTTATTCCTATGCATTATGCCTTGCCAAAATTGAAAATTGAATTAGATGATGTCACAAAATTTTTGAAAGCAATGGGAAAACCTTCAGTTGCTCCACAAGATAAATTAGTAGTAAAAAATTCAACAATGCCAAAAGGAGGAATGGAAATAGTAGTTTTAAATCCTTAAAAAATGAATTTTAAAGATTTTATCGTAAAATTACAAGGATTGGAAGAAAAGCAGAAAAAAATTATTATATGGATAATAGTCGGAATTTTAGCAACAATAATGGGATTTTTTTGGATTAAAAGTGTTATATATAGAATAGAATATATGGGAGAAGTAAATTTAAATCTTCCAGAATTAGAAAACAATTTAGAAACATTTCAAAATGGTTTTAATGATATTGAGTCTGAAAAGGTAAAAGACGAAATAGCAGATGATTCAATAATTGAAGCTGAAAGCAAAGAAGAAATTGAGAGTCAGATTAAAAAATTACAAGAGAAATTAGATCAAATAGAAGAAAATAATCAATAAAATATAGCATAAGGAAGTGTATGTAAACACTTAAAGGCGCGCATATTAAAATAAATAAAAAAATGGCAGAAGAAAAAGAAAATAAAAAACCAAAATCTCAAGAAGATGGGAAGCAAGGAGATAGCAAAGTAGGAAAAGTTGATCAAAGAGAAATTGTCACAGAAATGAAAGAGTCATACATTGCATATGCAATGTCGGTTATTGTGGCTCGTGCACTTCCCGACGTAAGAGATGGATTTAAACCAGTTCATAGAAAAATTTTGTATGCTATGAATGAATTAGGTTTATCAGCTGGAGGGAGATTTAGAAAATCAGCAGCTGTCACCGGAGATGTGCTTGCAAAATATCATCCACATGGAGATTCGGCTGTTTATGAATCTATGGTCAGAATGGCACAGGATTTTAATATGCGATATCCTTTAATAAATGGACAAGGAAACTGGGGCTCAATTGATGGAGATGGCGCTGCTGCTATGAGGTACACAGAATGTAAATTAACAAAAATTGGAGAAGAAATGCTGAAAGATATTGAAAAAGATACTGTTAATTTTGTTGATAATTATGATGGCACAAGACAAGAACCAATTGTTTTACCATCTCCATTTCCGCAACTTTTATTAAATGGAACTTTGGGAATTGCCGTTGGTATGGCAACAAATATTCCACCACATAATTTAACAGAAGTTTTAGATGCTTCTATATATATGTTAGATCATCCAAAAGCTGAAACAGAGGATTTGTTTCAATTCGTACAAGGTCCAGATTTTCCAACTGGTGGAATAATTTATGATCAAAAAGAAATAATTACTGCTTATTCTCAGGGAAGAGGTGCTATTTTAATAAGAGGTAAAACAGATGTTGTTGAAAAAAAAGATGGTTCAGAACAAATAATAATTACAGAAATCCCCTATCAAGTTTTAAAATCCACTTTGGTTGAACAGATGGCCGAATTAGTTTCAGAAAAAAAAGTTGAAGGAATAAAAGATATTAGAGACTTGTCAGATAGAGAAGGAATGAGAATTGTTATTGATATTAAAAAAGGTTTTCAACCACAAAGAATTTTAAACAGACTTTATAAATTTACAAGCTTACAAAAATCTTTCCACTTGAATATGTTAGCTTTGGTTGGCGGAATTCAACCAGAAACTCTTTCTCTTGCCGATGTTATAAAATATTTTATTGAACATAGAAGAGAAGTTGTTTTGCGCAGAACAAAATTTGAATTAGAAAAAGCAAAAGACAGAGCACATATTTTAGAAGGATTAATGATTGCCTTAAAACATATTGATGATGTTATTGCAACTATTAAAAAATCAAAAGATAAAGAAGAGGCCAAAGGAAATTTGATGAAGAAGTTTAAGCTTACAGAGAGACAAGCCGTGGCAATTTTGGAAATGAGATTGCAAACTTTGGCAGGATTAGAAAGAAAAAAAATAGAAGACGAATTAAAAGAACTTTTAGAATTAATTAAAGACTTAATGGCAATTTTGAAAAGTCCAGAAAGATTAGGTGCTATTTTGAAAAAAGAATTTAACGAAGCCAAAGAAAAATTTGGAGATAAAAGAAGAACAAAGGTTATTAAAGGAAAATTGGGAGAAATTACAGAGGTTGATTTAGTTCCATTAGAGGAAACAATGGTCACTTTAACAACAGGTGGATATATTAAGAGAATAAATCCTGCTACCTATAAAATTCAAAAGCGCGGAGGCAAAGGAATTATGGGAATGAAAACAATGCAAGATGACATTGTAGAACATTTCTTAACTGCTTCAACGCATGACAATTTAATGTTTTTTACTGATTCTGGAAAAGTTTTTCAAACTCAAGTTTATGAAATTCCAGAAGGAACAAGAGTGGCTCGTGGCAGAGGTTTAATGAACTTTTTAGAAATGTCTAACGATGAAAAAGTTTTGTCGTTAGTATCAATAAAAAAAGAAGAAGCTGATAAATTTAAATATTTAGTAATGGTGACAAAGAATGGCAGAATTAAAAAAACTTCTCTAAAAGAATTTGATAATGTAAGAAAATCTGGAATTATTGCTATTAAATTAGATAAAGGAGACGCACTAAAGAAAGTTGTAAAAACAACCGGAGAAGATGATATTATACTAACAACTAAAAATGGAATTGCTATTAGATTTAAAGAAAAAGATATAAGACCAATGGGAAGATCGGCTGCAGGAGTAAAAGGAATAAGGGTTAAAAAAGGAGACGAAGTTGTTGGAATGGACGTAATAGAAAAAAATCCTCCAATAGATGAAAAAACTAAAAAACCAGCAAAGCAATACCTACTTGTTGTTATGAATAATGGATATGGAAAAAGAACAGAAATTTCTCAATATAAGGTGCAAGGTCGCGGTGGTTCTGGAATCAAAACAGCTAAAATTACTACTAAAACTGGTTCAATAATTTTAGCATCAAAACTTGAAGATTCTCCTGAAGATGAAGATTTGATTGTAATTTCTCAGCACGGCCAAGTAATTAGAACAGGGGTAAAATCAATTTCTATACTTGGACGAGATACTCAAGGAGTTAGAATTATGAAATTAGACGAAGGGGACAAAGTTGCATCTGGCGCATGTATAAAAGAATAATTTATTAAAATTTTTATTGTAAATTTTATAATATATCTGGTATAATAAAAATATATAAAAGATATTATGGAAAAAAAGGTTTTATTTAATTTATTTTTAGCATTTGGATTGATAGTTTTAATTACGGCTGTACCTGTTTTTGCAGTAACTGTTACAAATCCTATTAGGTATAATAATTTTTGCTCTCTGATTACTCAAGGAATTATTCCAGCAGTTGCTGGGATAATCGGGGCATTAGCTACTCTGATGATTGTGTACAGTGGATTTCTTTTTATAACATCGGCTGGTTCTCCAGAGAAAATAAAAAATGCAAAAACAGCTTTAACTTATGCTATAATTGGAATGATAGTTGCAGGAGCAGCAAGTGCAATTGCGGCAGTTATAAAGTCGGCATTAGGAGTAACTGGAGATTGTTAAAATAAAAATTATTAAATTATGAAAGGTCGATTTATTATTAATTAATTCAAAAATAAAAATATGAAAAATCAAAAAATATTAGTATCTTTATTATTAGCTAGTTTATTGGCTTTTCCATTGGTTTCAGGAGCAGCAGATGCTGGACCATTAATAAGTATATTACAAAATGTTGTACAAATAGCTTCATCAATTGTAGCAATACTTTGTACCTTAATGATTATTTGGGGAGGTATTGTGATGTTAACAGCAGCAGGTGCTGCAGATAAAATTTCTACAGGAAAACAAATTATTATGTGGTCTGTGATAGGTCTTGTAGTGGCATTAATAGCTCCAGCAATAACAGATGTAGTAGTAAGTGTAACAAACTAATTTATCATAAAATATTTCCCGCGCTTTAATAAGCGTGGGTTTTATTTTATTTAAAATATTATAACATCAATAAATTTATTTTTATGTTATAGTTAAATAAATATAATATTTATGATGACTTTTATTTTTACAACTTTTGTTGGACTTACTGTTATGACGTTTTGTTATACAATAATTTTATTTTTTATAACAAAAAATGATTTAAAAAGACTAGAAAAAATAAAAACCAGTTTTATGTGGGGACTTGTTGGAGTAGTGCTAATTATTTTATTTTATGCGATAGAAGCTATTATAAAGTTGATTTAGATTAAAAAATTATGTTATAAGAGATTATAGATTATTTGCCGGCGTGGCGGAACTGGAATACGCGTTAGTCTTAGGAACTAATCTCGCAAGAGTTGTGGGTTCGAGTCCCACCGCCGGCACAAACACATGCTAAGTCAGGTGACTTGGTGGCATGGCTCAAAAATTGTAAACAAAAATCGCCATTTTTTCGGCGATTTTTTGTTGCCTTTATTATTCCAAAATTATCTTTTTATCCTTGAGCGTCAGTTGACTTTTAAGATATGAAAGTAATTCTCGCTTTTCATAAATAGTTCCTTCCGCTAAGAGATATTTTGCGTAGTTTTTAATGTCAATTTCCGCATTGCGTGAATCCTTTTTATGTCCGAGTACGCCGATCCTGAATTTGTTAAATCTAGCAATCTCCTGCTCGATTTTTCCTCTTACTCCGATGTTATCAATATCTATCCGGTCAATTAAATTTATGAGCTCGGCTATTAATCCTTGCTCATTGATTGGCGGATTTTTGCAGTCAATGTTTTTACCGCGCGTGCAGAAGTAATAGACATGGCGATTTACTCCGCCATCTTTGAGTTTCTTGAATTTCTCGTCGGCAGTTATACTCGAACCGCAGTATCCGCATCTAATTAATTTTGTGAAGGCGAATTCTTTCGATTCGGTTTTCGGAATAAAATTCTCATTCAGATGAGCTTGGACTTTATCAAATAATTCCTTGGTAATTATTGGAACGTGTTTTCCTTGATACCAGTTGCCACTTTTTATTGGATATTCAAACTCGCCATAATAAAAAGTATTGCGGAGTAGTAAGTAGATATTACCAAGAGCTAATGGCATATCATTTTTAGTTCTGAAATTAATCTTTTCAAGCCATCTGTAAATCTGGCGTCCAGACCAACCCTCATTTCCAACTTCCTCAAAAATTTGTTTAATAATCGGTGCTCTTTTCGGATCAAGTAGCACTTGGCATTTTTTATCTACATTTTTTTCGTTAAGGTAGCCGGTCGGAGCCATGCTCGGACGAAGTCCCATTTCGCATCGGGTTTTCAGTCCTCGTTTTACATTAACTGCCTTGTTGTCGTTTTCGAGCTTAGCTTGAGATCCGAGAATCATTAGCAGGAATTTCTCGTTCGGATTATTAGCAAATCTTTGTCCATAAGTTCGTATGTCCACAAGTAATTTTTGATCCATTAAATCCACTATTGAGCCCAAGTCGCCAGCGTTCCTCGATAATCTGTCTGGTGCCCATGTTAAAATACCATTGTATTTTTTATCCCTGACTTCGGATAACATTTGATTGAATACGGCTCTCTGCCCAACCTCCTTAGAGGAGTGAGCTTCTCGTTTTATATCTGCCACAATCAAATGTTCACGTTCCGCTAAAGCCAGCATTTCCTTGACCTGCGATTCTATAGATAGAGCTTGCTGATCCTCGGCCTCCATACTCTTTCTGGCGTAGAGGCAGTAGCGGATTGGCGGAGCGGAAACAGGTGCACGATCTCTTGTTTGCATTGTTATTTGTTGCATAATTTTGTTTGTTTAATTTGTATTGTTCTCGACCTTTCCTAACTCAAGGAATGACGCAACCGTGACCAGTAGTCCAGAGCGACCGAGTTGGTAAGTTGCTAGCTCGGAAGGCTACCATTTTTTTCTTAAAAGTGTAAAATGAGATAATAAATAATTTTTAAAAAACATGCGGGAAGGCGAACCACATTCGGAAGAAAAACCAAAATCCGAAGCAGATATTTTATGGGAAAAAACTATGAAAGAAATAGAGAACTCTGGCGTAGAAAATAAACCAAATTCGTCAGAGTCTTTTTTGTCGGGCAAAGTTTTGAAAGGCGGAGAATTTAGCATAAGAGAACTTACAGATAATCCAGATAAAATAGTTAGGGAAGATGGCATGGTCGGCTCTGTTGAGCAGACGATGACGCATTATAAAAACATTAAAGACCGGTTTGAGGCAATGAGAGACGACTTTGGGATAAACATACCAGATATTACAGACATATCCGTAGGGAAAAACGAACAAGGGAAAGATTGTGTTTTTATGGTTGTTGATAAAATTGACGGCAAAGATTTGGGCGAGCTAAAAAGCTTGCCTGAAACGGAAAAAGATAATTTTGAAAATTTTTATACAAAGTTTTTACAATCAATATTTGATGCATATAAAAATGAAAAACCATTTTTCTGCGATATCAAAACAGGAAACATTATGTATGGACACAAGTCCAAAGAGCCAAAAGCAAAAGATAATTTTTTCTTGAGCGATGTCGGCGGTGGCGGGTTCAATGAAAATGGTTTTATAGAATTTCAAGGTCAACATATAGAAGTTGACTACAACCAAGGTTTTTTCCGTTCTATGATAAATGCAAAATCTGATTTGGAAAAATATGAAAGAATGTTCGGTGAAGACACCGAACTGGAAACAATAAGATTAAAACTTGAGAGTATTTTTGCATACTGCACCAGTAATAAAAAACAGGAATTAGAAACATTTATTGCCAAAGATCCAACGGTGCAAGAATTATTTAAATAAATCTTTAAATTTAAAAACATGAATAAAAATAATAAAATACCGAACGTGCCAAATTTAGAAAAGATAGAAACCAATCCTGATAAAAACTGGCTTGGAGAAAATTTAAAAGACATCCCGCCATCACAAGAAGGAGAAAAAACCAGCGTTCCGTCTTCGGAAAATATAGGGGAAGCAAGTGAACAGAAAGAAGACAAAACCGTTAAATTAAAAGAAATAGCAAATAAGGACAGAGAGGAATATGACAAGGCGCGTAAGGAATTAGGATTGCCTCCGTCCGAAGAAAATCTTGCTGCGGAAGAAGAACTCAAAAAGGTAAAACCCGAACAAGATGCAACGGAGCAAAAAGAAGAAGAAATGAGTCAGCGAGAAAAAGAAAAACGTATTCAGGAAGAAAAGGAAAAAATTATCCAAGAAAAAATTGATGAACTATTCAGACAGTTTGAATCTTTTTCGGCAATAGATTTTAAAAAAATTGCCAAGAATGGCATGGAAACCAGTCCGCTCGGATCCATTGATAATAAAACTGCGAAGTCTCTTATAAAAGCTTTTCAGGAGGGAGCAAAGCTATTGCCCCAGATTTTGGAAATTTTACCAGATATCTTAAAAAAGCTCGATGAAGATTTAACCAAAGAGGCCGAGGAGCGCGTGGAAAAAAAATTAGAGGAGGAAAAACAAAATAAGGACAAGGAGAAAAAGGATACTTCAACAGAAAAAAATGAAAATAATGCGATGAAAAGCAACGAAGCCCCAATCGAAGAAAAAGACCCTATAAATAATATAAATTTAGATGTTCCTAAAAAAGATGTATGGTAAAAAGTCCTGAACAATTTAACACTGAAGGTCAGGAAGGACGGGAACAAGAAGTTGATTTCAGTAAGCAAAATCTGATTGACCCCGATTTAATGAAAAACATCCACGAAGCGGCGGAAAAAACAAAAAAAGAAGAGGAAACAAATCCTGAAAAGATAGCTAAACTCCGAGAAGAATTGGACAAAAATTTTGGAGCGGTTGGTTCAGAAAAAGCTGAAGAACTGACACCTGAATCCGAACAACAACGAAAACAAGAAAAATGGGACGAGACAATTAAAAATTTAGAGAACACAACTGACAGAATGGGGCGACCTATTGATAAGGGAATAAAAGAAGCCGTTATAGCGTTTATGGCAAACGACTTTCCGACTCAATCATCGTGCGAAGGGCATGTAGAAAAAAGATCTGGAAAGAGAATAAAGATATCACCGTATATAGATGTTGGAGTCGAAGAGCCAAAAAGTAGATTTATTGGTGAAGGACAAATCAGAGAAAAAATTGCCTCTAAACATGGAGTTGATGCTCAAGATTTGGAAAGAAACGAAGGAGCAAGAAATGATTTTTGGGAATACATCGGCACAAACAATCCTCAAGAAACACCAGAATATATTGCCGCCAGAAAAGCAAATCAAAAAATGGAACAAGAGGCAAGGTATTTGTTAGATGATTTTTATGGAGAAACGCCCAGCGAAAATAGAAAGGTTAGAATTCCAAAAACGCTGACAGATGATGGCAGTTTTCGCGTAACTACTACTCCCAAAAAAGGCAGTAAAGATAAAATTGGTTTATTCCAAATCAGGGGTGCAAAAAAAGAACTCAGGCAGGAGCAAAGCGACTTTTCTGATTTTGCCAAATTTATGAAAGACAGATATTTTGGCGGAGAGCAATAAAAAAACAAATAAATAAAAATTATTTTATGCCAAAGTCACCAGAACAATTTAATACGGAAAATCAGGAACCACAACCAGAGCAAAAGTTAGAAAGCGGGAATAGACCAGGTGGGAGCGTTCCGGAATGGTCTCTTTGGCAACCAAAAATGATGCGTGGCAAAGACGGCCAGCAACGAGAAACCAGTGTAAAATCACCTGATGGCAAAACACATGAAATAAAAGACGGCGAACAGTTTGTCGTTGAAAAAGGAGAAAATGGAGACTATGAGGCCGCCATTATAGGCGCAGATGGCGAAAAACAAATTTTAAGGGAAAGTCTGGCTTCTAAAAAAACAAAACATGAACAGCAAGACAGGGAAGAATTAGACCGCTTAAGGGAAAGTTTGGGATTAGAAGTTGAAAAAGCGGAGGGTTCTGCAGAAACGCAGGAGATGAGAGAACTAAATGAAAAACTAAAACCGGCGGCCGAATATCTTGATCGTTTAGATCAGTACGCAGAGGCAGTTGAAGTTGACCCCGACACCGGAAAAATAAAATATGAAAAACCCAAACTTGGAGATTTAACCGATGATCAGGTTAAAAAATATCAAGCGAACTTTACGGAACTTCTGCGGGAATTCAAGGATAGAAATAAGGCATATATGGAGAAACTGAAAACTGATCCCGCCATTCTCGATGTGCAGGAAATAGCAGGAGCAATTGTGGCTACATACGACTCTTCAAAAGGATCACCGAACATAGAAGGATTTGACACTGGAAAAGATCGAGGTAATTTAGGAACAGCTTCTGAAAAATATCTTGGGTTGGCTATGGTAGATATTAACAAAGATAAAAGGAAGGATGGTGTTTCCCCAAGCACATCTGCCGAGCACGAACTTAACCATTATACACTCTCTGTTTCAGATTATTTAATGTCAAAAGATGAAAATATAGATATGCAATCGGCATACAGAAGAGGGCGGCCTACCGCACTGTATGGGGATGGAAAAGATAGAATAACAACGGACCAAGCAATGTTACATGATAGGGAACAATATTCAGCAGCTTTGGGAAGAGAATTTGATCCGCAGAAGGATGGACCACGTGTTGAAACACAATCTCGCTATTTAGATGAACTCCATTCTTCTTATTTACAAAGAAAAGAAGACTGGTTTAGCGCCCAAGAAGATGTTTATTCAACGAGAGGCAAAGGCAAACATTGGGAACTCGTTGGAGATCATCCAGATGATATTGAGGCGAGTAAAGATATGTTGGGATATATGCAAGGTTTTTATACGATGGATAAAATCAAAGATTCTTGGCAACAGCGCTTAGATAGTGGCGGACAAATTGGCGAAGGACAAAAAAAATTTATGAAAGAGTGCGAAGAAGAGTTCCGTAAGGTCGGAAGTATTATTGGTACTGCAAAAACCGTAAAACAAGCAGAAACCATGGTTGCTGAGGCATGGAAATCATTTATGGAAAAAAATCAAAGAGTCACCCAGACAGCTGACTTCCAAGGAATGATGGATGGGTGGGAAAAAGGTGCCGGAGTTGAAAATATAAGAGAACTTCTTTTGGGTAAAAAAGAATCAAAGTAAAAATATGAAGGAACAATTTATTTTTAAAGGCGAAAAGCCGGAAGACAGTGGCGAGATTGTCGAAAGCCTTCATGAGATACAAAAAGAAGGAGAAAAACCGGTTAAAGGAGAGCTAGATAAAACTGAATCAGAAAATCGTTTTGTAATCAAATGCAAAGATTATCTTAATGAAGAATTAACCGATCTTGGCGTTGAAGAAAAATCTGATATCACCCCAGAGGCAGTACATTTTTTGCCATCCAAAGTTTTTAAAAAATTAAATCCAGACAATTTATCTGCTTCAGTTTCGTTGGGAGAAAATTCAATACAAATTGATAAACAAGAAATGCGCGGGAGATTAGATTTATATAAAACTGTTACTCATGAAATGGTACATACGGTGGCTTTTAGAAAAAAACAAATTCAAACAGAGGGTGGCGTTGTTAAGGTGGATACTTTGCGCGGAGGATATTTAACTCGTAATCCAGAATCGCCAGACCATGAACACTTTAGAGGTTTGGGAGAAGCGATAACCGAAAGAACAACAATGGATATTTTAAAAAAACATGCGGGAGAAATAGTTGCTGATTTTAATATCTCTCCCGAAGAACAAAAACAGCCGGTAGACTGGCAGTATAACAATATGGAAGTTTTAAATGCTATAATAAAGAAAACTGCTGAAGCTAGCGGTGAGGACGAGTCCGCTGAATGGGAAAAATTTAAAAAAGGCCAGTTTACAGGTGAAATGATGCATTTAAGAGACATAGAAAAAGTTTTTGGAAAAGGTTCATTAAGGGTTTTAGCGGCAATGGGGCCGGACGCTGGAGATGGTGCTAATAAAAAGTTTTTAAAATATTTTGAAACCGATGACAAAAAGGAAAGGGATAAAATATCCGCGGAAATACTTGGCAAAGCAAAAGGAAAATAAAATTTATTATTAATTAAATATTCAAGCTAAATTTATGACTAAAGAAAACTTTTTTGACGAAAAAAAAGATATTACAAAGGATGATTGGAAGGAGATAAAAAATGAAATTGAAAAAGGTTTTGACTCTACCGAGGATTTTTTAAATTATGCCTTTGCTGTGAAAATTCTTGATCCTAAAATGAAAATAGAAATCGGCAATAAGGCTGATGAAATAAAGGAGCAGGTAGACGATATGCCAGTTCCCGAACTATCTTCTTATGAAAAAGAAAATCGCCCGCCACTTCCACCTGCCGATGATTTGGCAAAATTATACTCAGCTATTGCCACTATAAAAATAATTGACCCGTCGCTGCAATTAGGCACAAAAGAGTTATGGAAAGCAGCTGAAGAATCATTAAAAGAATTAAAAAATTTAAACGATGATAAGGATTCTCGCAAGGTGGAGATTCTCACCTCTTTGGCATTTTATATGAAAATTACAGATCCGTCTTTTGATTTAGATGGTACGATTGGTGATGATGGATGGGAAAACATTCAAAAAAGTTTTTATGGATTTAAGAATATAGATTTTGCTACAAAAATAAAGGTTTTAAATCCAAAGATAGATCTCAAACTCAATGAGGGCGATTGGGAGTTGATGAAAGAAAACTTATTAAAGGCAAGGACAGAAAAAAATTACTATGTCATAGACGGGTTTACGCCACTGGCCGCAACAATGAAAATTTTAGCGGCTGATAAAATTACGATTACGGAGAATGGATTAGATCTTGTATAGATTAATAATCTTTAATCGAAAAAGAGGCACAATATGCCTCTTTTTCGATTTTAAAGCAGCTTATTAGTACTGTCGCATTTGTCGCATTTTGGTCGTAAAATAAGACACGAGAGTGTCTTAAATGAGACAGAATAATACACGTGTTTTGTGTTTCATTTGTCTCATTTCCCGACTAAAACTGGAAAAAGTGAGACACAGTTAATTTAGCTCTAAGTCGTGTCAGATTTGTCAGATTCACTAATAAGCCAAATGTTACAAAAATGCTTTTTTTGTGTAACATTTGTAACATTTACTTCCTTTTTATAGTGTCTATTGTGTCTAGCGTAACTTTACGATATAATCTAAAAATCAGCCCCGACTGAGCAACGTCGGCTCAGGATTCCCCAAAAGCTCCGAAACGCCCTTAGGGGTGTCAGGTTCCAGACGGAAGTGGGGCACAAATAAAAACTCCGCAGATGCGGAGCTTTTTGATGTTTTCTTTTAAGCGGATTTTACGCCAATTTTTCCTTTTCCAAAATCTTCATTTTTAGGAATTTTAATTGTTAAAACTCCTTTATCCATTTGTGCATCAGCCTTATCAATATTAATGTTTTCTGGTAAAACTATTTTTCTTGAAAATGGACCCCAATAACATTCTTGATAAAAATATTTTTTATCTGGATTGTCGTTTGGATCACACCTATTTCCCTTAATTACCATCATATCTTTTTCTAATGATATGTCTAAATCTTTTATTTGTATTCCAGCAATAGCCGTTGAAACTACAAATTCTGCACCAGTCTCGTATACGTCAACTACTAATTCCCCATCTTGATCAAATATTTCTCCTTGCTGTATTGGTTCTAAAGCCTCGTCAATATTTTTAGCTTTTAATTTTGCCATAAGGATTAAAGTTTACACACGCTTTTTAATTTTTTGAGATGTTCAAATCCCAAAGAAGTTAAAATAGCAAGTATAATTAGAATTATTATAGGAATAATTAATCTTAAATTACCCTCTAATGTTATTATAGAAAAATTATACAAACCGTGCAAGGCTACAGCTATTATTATTCCAAACCCTGCTTCCAATCTTCTATTTTTAAGATCACACAACGAAATTGCAACAGCATATCCAATAACTGCCGAGCATAATGTGTGCAAAAACGTAGCCCCAATAAATCTTATAAAACTTAAAATTAAAGTTCTGTTTAAAATTTCGGTGAAAGAAAAATTTTCAGGTGAAGTAAATATGTAAAGAATATTTTCTACAGCAGCAAATCCTAACGCAGCTATTACCATATAAATCATAATATCTAAAGGTTCATCAAGATGATGGCTATTTATTACTTTTAATCTTATAACTAAATATTTTAAAAATTCTTCCGAAAAAGATATTATTAAAAACCAATATATTAGGCTTGAAATAGATGGATCTAAATTTATTTTTTCTAATAAGTTGGCGGATCCAATTTGTACAAAAAAAACAGGTATAGTAATTATAGCCCCCCACATAAATATCTTTAAAATCATTTTATTGGACTCTGGGTGAACATCTTTTTTAAGATAATAAAAAAGCCAAACCAAGCTTGGTAAAATTCCAAAAATAATATATAAAATTATATAAAAATTAAAAATCATTTATTTTGACCAAGTTTCTATTATTAAATATTTTTGTTTTTTTGCAACAGGAAGTTGTTGATAAATTTCTTCTGTTATAAAGGGCATAAAAGGATGCAACATTTTTAGAGAATCGGTAAGTATGGTTAGCAAAAGATGTTGACTGCAAGCTCTTTCTTTTAAATTTTTACCAAAAAGTCTATTTTTTTGCTCTTCAATAATTTTATCACAAAATGTGTGCCAAAAATAATGGTAAATTTTTTCAGAAGCAATATAAAACTTAAAATTATCCATATCTTTGGTAATTTCCTTTTTTTGCTTTTGAAAATCTTTTAATATTTTTTTATCTTTTGCCGTAAATTGAATTTTTTCGTTTGGATTATATTTTTCTAAGTTCATTAAAACAAAACGCGACGCATTCCAAATTTTTGTAGAAAAATTTCTATATCCTTTTATTTTATTTTCATCTAATGGCAAAGAAGTTCCTGGAGTATTTCCCACAACCAGTGCCATTCTTAAAGCATCTGTACCAAATTTTTCAATTAAATCTAATGGGTTTATAACGTTTCCTTTTGATTTTGACATTTTTTGTCCTTTTGCATCCAAAACAAGTCCATGCATATAAACATTTTTAAACGGAACTTTTTTTGTATTATACAAAGAAAGCATAATCATTCTGCAAACCCAGAAAAAAATTAAATCGCCTCCAGTTTCCATAACGTCTGTTGGGAAAAAAGTTTTGAAATTTTTAGATTTTGGGAATTCCAAAGAAGCGTAAGGCCATTGCCCAGAAGAAAACCAAGTATCAAAAGTATCAACTTCTCCGGGGATTGGAATTCCCCAAACGATTTGTCGGCTTAATGGCCAATCCAAAATATTTTCCAGCCAATGCAAAGCAATTTTTTTGTAATGAGGTGGATTAAATTTTATTTTTCCAGATTTTATTGCTTTTATTGCGGGATCAGCGAGTGGTTTCATTTTTAAAAACCACTGTTCTTTTATTTGAGGTTCTATCAAACTTCCGCACTTATAGCATGTCTTAACTATATGATGATAATTTTCGTCAATTTTTTCTACAAGCCCTTTTGATTGTAATTTTTCAATAATTTTTGGTCTTGCTTCTGCAATTTTCATTCCTGAAAATTCTCCGGCAATTGGCAAAAGTTTTCCATAAAAATCTATAATTTGTTCTTTTTCTAAGTTGTGTCTTTCAGCGATTCCAAAATCAACCGCATCGTGCCATGGAGTGATTGTCATAACACCTGTTCCAAATTCCATATCAATTGCCTTGTCTTTTATTATAGTTGCTGTAATCGGCCCATTTATCCATTCTAATTCAATTTTTTGTCCGTGTTTGTAGTCAAAATATCTTTTGTCCTCTGGATGCATTACAACATATTTATCGCCAAATTTTGTTTCTGGTCTAGCTGTGGCAATTGTAAAAGGCCCATATTTTAGATAATAAAATTTATCTGTTTTTTCTGTATCTGTAGTTTCCAAATCTGAAAGCGAAGTTTGGTGTTTTGGGCACCAATTTATTATTTTTTTTCCTTTATAAATTAAATTATCTTTTTGTAATTTTTCAAAAGTATTGTAAACAGTGTCCACAATTTCTTCATCAAGTGTGAATTTTTTTCTAGACCAATCACAACTGGCTCCCATTTTTTTGATTTGAGATTCAATATTTTTTTTATTTTCTTCTGTAAAATCCCAAATTTCTTTATAAAGTTCTTCTGGTTGCATCTTAAAACGGCTTCTTCCTTCTTTTTCTAACTTTTTTTCATAAACAACTTGAGTTTCAAATCCTGCATGATCCAATCCGGGCAGCCACAAGGTTTTAAATCCTTGCATCCTCTTATAACGTGTCATTATATCTTCAATTGTCATCACCAAAGCGTGTCCTGCGTGCAAATTTCCATTAGCATTGGTTGGAGGCATAATTATACAGAAAGGTTTTTTATGGCGAGATGGTAAATTATCTGGATTAAAAAAACCAGACTCCTCCCAGAGTTTGTAAATTTTATCTTCAGTTTCTTTTGGATTGTATTGCGGAGAAAGTTCCATAATTTTATTTGTATATTCTATCATTTTTTATTCTATTCGTAAATTGGCATCTGCTTTTAAATTTTTGTAATCACAAATTTTTTCTTTATGAAAATATGCTGTGATTGCTGTCATTAATCCATTATCTGTTGAGTGGTCAATTTCTGGGAATAAAAATTCAATTTCTGACATCTCTTGTTTTATTTTTATTAAAAATTGTGTTTTTAATTCGTGATTTGCAGAAACTCCGCCACCCAAGATTATCGTTTTGGCGTTGTAATCTTTTGTGGCTTGAATTGTTTTTTTAATCAAAACATCAATAATTGCTTGTTGAATTTCGGCACACATATCTGCAACATACTGTTTATTTTTTTGAGTTTTTTTGTCTTGCTTTTGATGATGATATAAAATTGCAGTTTTTAATCCAGAAAAAGAAAAATCATAATCTTTTGTATTTATCATAGGTCGTGGCAAATTTATTTTTCCAATTTCTCCTTTTTCTGCAAGTTTTGCAATTTCTGGACCTCCGGGGTAAGAAAGTTCTAAAATTTTTGCAGATTTGTCAAAACATTCTCCAGATGCGTCATCTCGGGTTTCCCCTAAAATTTTGTAATCCCCAATTTTCTTTACCAAAATTATTTGTGTGTGTCCGCCACTTACTATTAAAGCAATTGCTGGAAACTTTATATTTTTATTTTGTAAAGTGTTTACTAAAATGTGTGACTCAATATGATTTACTGGAATAATTGGAATATCCCAAAAATATGACAAAGCTTTTGCCAAATTCACTCCCACCCATAAACACGGTTCAAGCCCTGGGCCATTTGTGATGGCAATAAAATCAATATTTGGCTTGTTATATTTTTTAAGAAAGGGAATAATTTTTTTTAATAATTCTGGTTCGCGCTCTAAAATAGCTTTTAATTTTTCTAAATTTATTTTATTTTTAGATTTTGAATTTTTTAGCAAATCAGATTCTTTTAACGCATCAATTAAAATTGGCACTAAATTTTTTTGATGTTCTCTTTTTGCCATTGCAGGAAAAACTCCTCCATATTTTTGATGAATTTTTATTTGTGAAGAAACAATATTTGATAAAACTGAAAAATTACCATTTTCATTGGCTTCTAGAATTGAAATTCCTGTATCGTCGCAAGATGTTTCTATTGCTAAAATTTTCATTGATATTTAAAGTATTTATACACTAAACCTTGCTTTTTTTCAATTTTTGAGCTAAAATTTAAATAATTTTAAAATTTCTTATTTTAAGGTCCCATCGTCTAGCCTGGTCTAGGACACTTGGTTTTCATCCAAGAAACTCGGGTTCAAATCCCGATGGGACCGCATTGAGTGTAAGTTAAATTATATATGGATAAAAAAGATTATTTGGATATTTCAAAAGCTAGCGATTTAAAAAATGCAAAAGATAGATTTTTGTATCGTGTTTTAGAAATAATACCTGGAGTTTTAAGTTTGGGAACCCTTTTTGGTGTTCTCATTTTTTCTTGTTTTTTACCATCATGGGTAGCAATTTTTATGATTGTTTTTTGTTTTTTTTATTTAATTAGAGTTTTATACTTTTCAATCCATAATATTTTAGGGTATTTTAGAGTTAAAAAACATACTAAAAAAGATTGGCTTTACGAACTGAGAAAATTACCACAGCAACAAGATAAAAAAAATTGGAAAGAAATTTATCATTTAATTATTTTACCAACCTATAAAGAAGGAAAAGAAATTGTTGAAGAAACCATAGACGCTGTTTTAAAATCAGATTATCCAAAAGAAAAAATGATGGTTGTTTTGGCAATAGAAGAACGTGCAGGAGATTCCGCTAAACAAATAGCAAAACAAATTGAAACAAAATATAAAGATAGTTTTTTTAAGTTTTTAATTTCTATACATTCAGACAATATTCCAGGCGAAATTGGTGGAAAAGGTTCAAATGCTTCTTTTGCAGGCAAAGAAGCTAAAAAAGTAATAGACGAATTAAAAATTCCTTATGAAAATATTTTAGTTTCTGCGCTTGATATTGATACAAAAGTTTATTGTGGATATTTTGCTTGTGTTACTTGGTATTATTTAACTTCTGAAAATCCAGAAAGAGCAAGTTATCAACCAGTTCCAATTTATAATAATAATATTTGGTCTGCTCCTGCTTTTTCACGCGTAGTTTCGGCTTCTAATACTTTTTGGCAAATGATTCAACAAGAAAGGGCAGACAAACTTACAACATATTCTTCACATTCAATGCCAGCTAAAGTATTTTTTGAAGTAGGATATCCAACTAGCGTAGTTTGTGATGATTCAAGAATTTTTTGGAAGGCTTATCTATATTACGATGGAGATTACAGAGTAGTACCAATTTATTATTTAGTTTCAATGGATACTGTTTTAGCAAAAAATTTATGGATAACAGCAATTAATCAATATAAACAACAAAAACGTTGGGCTTGGGGTTGTGCTGAAATTCCTTTTTTACTTTTTGGTTTTCTACAAAATAAAAAAATTCCTAGAATGGAAAGAATCTTACATAGTTATACAATTATAGAAGGTTTTTGGTCTTGGGCAACAGCAGCATTATTATTGTTATTATTAGGTTGGTTACCAATATTATTTGGAGGAGAAAGTTTTAACTTTACGGTTTTATCTTTTAACTTGCCAATTTTAACCGGAAGAATAATGACAATTTCTTTAGTTGGAATGTGCGTTTCTGCAATTTTAAGTTCGGTACTTTTACCGCCACTACCAAAAGATATGAATTGGTTTAAAAAAATTCAAAAAAGATCTTTTGTTATTTTGCAATGGATATTTTTGCCAATAACTTTGATTATTTTTGGTTCTTTTCCAGCTTTAGACGCACAAATTCGTTTAATGTTGGGTAAATATATGGGTTTTTGGGTAACAGAAAAAGTAAGAAAATAATTAATAAAAATATACATTTTAAAATCCGCAGGCTTGCGGGTTTTTTATTTTTATAAAAATTGTAAAAATAAAATTTTGACTTTACACAGTTGCTTGCTTGTTTTTTAAAAGCACAATGTTATAATTAATTAAAATAGTATTATTTAAAATAATTAATAAAAACATGCAAAAAAATCAAATAGGTTTTACAATCATAGAATTGATTGTAGTTATAGCTATTATTGGTGTGCTGGCTGCTATTGTAACAACTAGCGTTACAATTTATATTAATAAAGCTAAAAACTCTAGAGTAGAATCTGAGTTGAGAACTATCAAGGAGTATTCTGTGATTTATCTTACGCAACATAATAATTTTGAAGGTTTTTGTGATGATGACAAAGTAGCGGATTTGATAGCTTCAATTAAAAAAACAGGTGGAAATAATACAATGGTAAAATGCGCTTGTGATGTTGCTGATTGTGGGGCCGGGACTACTAAGTGGTGTGCTCTGGGTTATTTACTACCCGCAGGAGGATCTAGCTATAGGCATTGCATTCAATCAAGCGGAGCAGATATTACATTGTCAGGTTCTCAAGTTATATGCACCCCAATGGGAATTTGTCTAACAGATTAATTAATATTTTTTAAATATAAACAAAAAGGTTGATTTAAATCAACCTTTTTGTTTATTCAAAATGTATCTTGGTTTGGAATTGTTTTAGCCGTTCTTTTAAATTATGATATTCTTTTAATTCTGGGTCTTTTTCTAAAATTTCTTTTGCTGCTGCTCTTGTTTTTTCAACTAAAAATATATTTGAAAGTCCTTGCATTGCCATGTCACCAATTCCCCATTGTTGAGTTCCATAAAGACTTCCTGGTCCTCTAATTTCTAAATCTTTTTGTGCCAATTCAAATCCATTGGATGATTCAACCAAAGCCTTTAATCTTTTTTTATTTAGCTGATCTGGCGAAGTAGTAAATAAAAAACAATAAGATTGCAAATCACTTCTGCCCACTCTACCGCGAAATTGATGAAGCTGTGAAAGTCCAAAGCGTTCTGCTCCTTCAATCATCATAATTGTAGCCCTAGGAACATCAACTCCAACTTCAACAACAGAAGTAGAAACTAAAATATCAATTTCACCTTTTTGAAAATCTAGCATTATCAACTCTTTTTCTTTGGGTTTCATTTTTCCGTGAAGCATTGTAATCCTTAAATCTGGAAAAATTTCTTTTGATAGCCTTTCATATTCTTCTTTTACAGCCCTAACCTCTTGAACTGTTAAAGATACTAAATTATAATTTTGTGGTACAAAAGAACCAACTATTTCACCTTTATTTTTTATTGATTGTAATTTTGTGGCTTGGGATTCTATTTTTGGACAAATAACAAAAACTCCTCTGCCATCTTTAACTTCTTTTTCAATAAAATTGTAAGCTTCTTTTCTTTGGCTTGGTTCTACAATTACGGTTTTTACTTTTTTTCTATCCTTTGGCATTTCATCAATCAAAGATAAATCTAAATCTCCATAAATTGTTAGGGCTAATGTTCTCGGAATTGGGGTAGCTGTCATTGAAAGTAAATGAGGCACCATTTTTTTACCTTTTATTAACTGGTCTCTTTGCTCTACTCCAAATCTGTGTTGTTCGTCAACAATTACCAATCCTAAACTTTTAAATTCAACTCCTTTTTGTATTAATGAATGCGTGCCAACAGCAATATTAATTTGACCGCTTTCCAAGTCTCCTAAAAAACTTTTTTTAGAAACTTCAAAAACTTCGGCTTGTCCTTCGCCTTTTGAAGTATTTTTGCAAATTCTGGCGTCTTTCCCAGTTAAAAGTCCTAAAGTTAAATCAACTTCTTTTAACAATCCAGAAAGTGATTTAAAATGCTGTTTGGCTAAAATTTCTGTTGGAGCTAAAAAAACAACTTGATGTTTATTATTTATAACGCTTAAAGCTGCCATTGAAGCTACAACTGTTTTTCCAGAACCAACATCTCCTTCTAAAAGACGAGACATTGGAACAGATTTTTCTAAATCTTTTAAAATTGCAAAAGCACATTTTTTTTGAGAATCTGTAAGTTGATATGGCAAAGAATCTGTAAACTGTTTCATTAAATTAGCATCCATTTTACATTCTGGAGAACGTTTTTGCATTAATTTAATTTTTTGTTTTAAAACATTTAGTTGTATTAAAAAAAGTTCTTCAAAAGAAAATCTAGATTTAGCAGCATCTGCGGCTTCAAAAGATTCGGGAAAATGTAATTGCCAAATAGCTTCTTGAATTGTCAAAAATTTATATTTTTTAATGATTTCTTTTGGTAAAGATTCTGGTATTTGTTCTGCAAATCTATAAAGTAGTGGTTTTATAATATATCTTAACCATTTTGACGAAACTCCTCTTGTTTCTGGGTAAACTGGTACAATTCTGCCAGTGTGAGTTAATTCGTCATTTTCTCCAATATTATTAATTCTTTCAAAACTAGGATTATTTAAATAAATTCCTTCTTTATAAAGACTAATTTTCCCTGCTAAACAAACAAAATCATCTTCTTTTAAACTTTTTATTATATATGGTTGATTAAACCAGATTATTTTTACCTCTCCACTTTCATCTTCAACAGTTGCTTCGGTCATTGCCATCCATTTTTTAAAAGTGTGTTTGTTTTCTATCCTTGTTATTGTTCCTTGAATACAAATAATTTGCCCTAATTTTTGACGAGCTTCTGAGATTTTTATTATTTCTGAAAAATCATCATATCTTGATGGAAAATGAAAAAGTAAATCCCGAACTGTTTTAATGCCAAATTTTTTAAGTCGTTTTTGGTAAATTAAACCAATTTTTGGAACATCTTCAATTTTAGTAGACAAGTTTATCATTTTACTTTTAAGTCTTTTTTTTATAAACTTTGTTTAGATATAAAATTATTCCAGAAAATATAATCCAAGAAATTGCCATTGAAGGTATTGGCCACGCCCAAGCATTTGTAAATCCATTTATATTGAAATCCAAAGGGAAAAGAAATTTTATTGACCATTCTCCTGTATGCGTAAATATATCAATAAAAATATGAAATAAATATACAAAAAAAGCCGATTTTTTAATTTTTAAAATTAATATAATTGGTAAAATAATTAAAAATGCAAAAAAAATACTATGAGTTGTATTATAGGCATTTGTTAAAATGGGATGCGTGATACCAGAACCCACCCAATCTTGATTTTGAGCTATCCATAAAAATCTATTATTCTCTTTTCCTAAAACGGCATAAAAAGGAATTAAAACAACGTCGGGCATTACAGCAAAAAAAATTACTACCCAGTTTTTATTTATTTTTGGATTTAAACCTTTTGTTTTTTTATCAAAAAAACAAAATATTCTACCAATTAAAGCATGACTTATAAAATCCATATATATCATTATATATTATCAATATAAAAAACAGAAATTATTTTTTTATTATCTAGATTAAATTAAAAAATAAGGCGCTTATTTTATTTTGTCTTTGACAATATAATAATAAGCGCCATTGAGCAGAATAGCTCGAGAGACATTACTTTTTCTCCGTAAGAGAAGCTTTGAATCCTTCTAAGTAAATAAGATCTTCTATCGGAAGACTTTCTTTTTTGTTGTCTAATCTTTTAATAGCCGTATCAATAAGATGCGGGTAGCGATGTCGTATCACAGGCAAAAGTTGTAAAATAGATTTTTTGCCACGAAACTGCCTCAAAAGATTTGATAACTGTTTTTCACAATCTTTTTTCCTTTTCGCATCCAAAAGAAGGTCCTTGATTTGCTCTTCTTTTGTTTTTGGTTTTTGTTGATTAGCAAAATGCCGATTTACAGGGTTTTTTTGTGCCTCATTCATTGTGAACCGCTCCTCTTTGTTTTGACTCTGTTTTATAATGTCTCCTTTCAAGAAAACAGAATCGGATTGTAAAAGAACCAAACAACGACGCCTGTGCCCCCAAGAGGATTCGAACCTCTATCCTAAGCTCCGCAAGCTCATATTCTATCCATTAAACTATGGGGGCGATTTAAAAATTACCTAGGCATTACAATTTTAAAATTTCCCCATGCATACGGGGCAACCTGATATTGTTCAAAATAAAACGTAATACTATTTTTGTCAATTAAAAATGTTTTAAAATTTTCTGCAATGGGACCTGCTCCATCTTGAATCCATGACCCTTCTGTACTACCAGCATTTTGGGTTATTTGTTTTGTTAGTTCAAGAATGCAGTAATTTGAAATTGTTTGTAAATAATTTTCTTTTTCAGAAAAAATATCGGCTAATTTTATTTCTTTTTTGTTTTTAAAATCATAATTTAAGGCAAAATGACTTTGCAATCCGTGTGCTCCGCCAGTAAAACTGTAAATATCTAAAACTACACTTGCTACGTCGTTATCAATTTGTCCTTTATCATAGGTAATTAATAAATCATATTCTCTAGGAAAATTTGAATAACTCTCTGGATCAATTTCTTTTACAGAGTTATCGTTTTCTAAAGAATTAGCTTTAAATTCAGAAACTTTTGCATCTATAATATTTTTAACTAAATTATTAAAATCATCATGTTCTGCTATTTCAGGATAAGTAATATCTATTTTAAAGGGATTAGTGTCGTCTAATATTTTTTTATCTTCAATGTCTATATCTTTTATTTCTGTTTTTTGTTCTTCAATAATGGGTTTTTTGTTTGATTTTAAAAACATACAGTATAAACCAGCAGAAATAATTATTAGAAAAGCTAAACTAAGTATGAAAATTTGTTTTTTTTGCATAAAATTAAGCTAAAATTAATTCGACTTTAAAATACCACACTTTAGGTTATTTTTCAAATTGACTTTATATGATTTTTAAGATAAAATAAACATTATAAATGGAGAGGTGGCTGAGTGGTCTAAAGCAACAGGTTGCTAACCTGTGCCTCCTAGTGGGGCCCGTGGGTTCAAATCCCACCCTCTCCGCCCAAATTGATTAAAATAAAATTTTGGAGGAGTCGCATAGCGGCTATTGCACCACTCTTGAAAAGTGGAACCCTTCACGGGGTTCGTGGGTTCGAGTCCCACCTCCTCCGCATTTTAAACTAGAAGAAATTTTTAGAAAAAAATAGACAACTAAAATTTTAATTATTTTTTATGGATTATAACGATATCCAAGAACGTCTAAAAAATATTTATTCTTCTATTGATGAACAATATTTCTATGGACGTGAAGCCCTTGATATGGCTCACTCAGAAAAAACGGATATCAATTCTTTTGCATGGCCAGTTCGTGATTTGTTGCCAATTTGTTCTCAAAAAACTAATTACGCTACAATAGTAGCAAGTCGTGGATGTTATGGAAGATGTACATTTTGTAGTAATTGTAGTTTTGAACGAGTTTCTGTTGGTCCGACTTGGCGTGGTAGAGATCCGAGAAACGTTGCAGAAGAAATCCAGTGGTTAAATAGGGACTATGGGATAAAGGTTTTTAAATTTAACGACCCAAACATTTTTGGGCCAGGGGAATTAGGCAGAGAACACGTCATAGACCTTTGTAAAGAAATCATAAAAAGGAAAATGGATAATCTCCATTTTATGGGTTTTTGTAGATCTAATGACATAGACCTAGAAGTTGGCCAATTAATGCGACAAGTCGGCTTTGAAAGACTGCTTATAGGTGTCGAAAGTACGGATAGTAAAATCTTGCAACTATTTAGAAAAGGAGAATCATTAAAAACTATAGAAAACTCTATCCGCATCCTAAGAAGTGTAGAAATTTCCTTAGTACCTGGGTTCATGCTTTTTAACCCTTATACTACCATGGAAACATTAATAAAAGATTTGGATTTTTTGGAAAAGTATGGATTTGCACCAACTCTTTCAAAGGCTCTTAGAGTTTTTGATGGGGTTCCTTTACAGAAAATGCTGATTGAGGAAGAAAGATTAGTTTGGAAAAGTCCGTTCGAGGGATACCATGAATATTTGATTAACCCTGTTATAGCAGCTATTTATATGGCACTAAAAAGGGTCCACTTGGAATGGGTTGAATTGATAACAAAAACTCGTCAGGCTGAATTTTGGGGTATTAAAAAAGCCCCATCATTCAAGGACAGACAAAGTTTTGACAAGTTGAGTTATTTAATTTTCGAAGTCGAAAAAGATTTTTTGAAGTTCTTAATCTGTTGCATGCAAGGAGAATTTACTATTTCGGATATTGATTCACATCTTTCAAAAATAAGGAGCCGATTAATTGAAATAGAATTTTCTATTTTCCCAAACACAACAAGTATTCCGGTGATAGACAAAATCGGGACAGCTCAAGAAAAGTTGACCGAAGAGGTTCATTCTATACTTAAAAATAAACCTTTTGATACTCTCCCAGAATTGTATAGATGGGGAGACGATTAACCATATTATAGGTGCTTTCATAAGCACCTTTTTTATTTTTTTAAATAGGGTAATATATAATAAATAAAGAAAAGAATGGATATTGATATAAAAAAAATTACAGATTATATGTTTATGAAATCAAAATCAGAAAAAGCTGATTTGATTTTTGTTTTTGGTACTCGCCACAAAGAAGTAGTATATAAAGCACTTGAAATATATTCAAATGGATTGGCTAAAAAAATTATAATAAGTGGAGGAGTTAATAAAATAAATGGAGTAAATGAAGCAAAAACGTTATCAGAAAATCTTATTGGTCTTGGCGTGAAAGCAGAAGATATAATCATAGAAGACAGATCCACAAACTCTTTGGAAAATGTTATTTTTTCTAAAAAAATTATTGAAAAAGAAATCGGATTTAAAAATATTAAAAAAATAATCGTTGTTACAAAAAATTATCATATTAAGAGGGTCTTGATGACTTTTAAAAAACATTTTTCTCAAGATATAGAATTTTTACCCATTAGTTATGATATTGGATTTACAAGAGAAAATTGGTTCAAAAATAATTTGGGAAAGAGTAAAGTTTTGTCTGAGTACGAAAAAATACATAAATATCTTAAAAAAGGCGACATAGCTCAATTATAAGCTATCTTTAATTTGATAAAATATTAATATGAAGATAATTTCTAATACCGCTGTCGCATTTGTCGCATTTTACGAATAAAACTTCCGACCCACGTGCTTGAAAATCGGCTATGGGAAAAAAGCTTATAAAGATGCTAAAATGTTCTTAAAGAGGTGCAACTCCTGGGTACTTAACCCGAGTTGCCCGCCCTTGAATTTTAAAAAAGACGATGAAAGCGTCTTTTTTTGTGTTTAGTTCGTATAGGTATTTAGAAAGGTCGTATAAATGAATCTACGAATATAAACAAAAATAAATATAAATAAAATCAAAAAATGAATAAAAAATATTTTTTATACGTAATTATGCCCGTTATGGTTATGGTTGCGGTAGGAGGAGCAGTTTATGCAGACTCAACTACAAACGGCAAAATAAATTCAATGAGCAATCTTGTTTTAGTAATAGCAACAAAATTTAATTTGAATGTTAGTGATGTCCAAGCCGTATTTGATGAGCAAAATAATATAATGAAAGCTAATCGTCAGCAAAATCAAGCAGAGATGGCAAGTAAAATGAAAGAACAGCTTGCTACAGAATTATCAAAAGTAGTTGCTGATGGCAAGCTAACACAAGTTCAAGCAGATTTAATTACTGCCAAAAAAGAAGAGTTACAAGTACAAAGAACAACTCAAAAAACAAGAGAAGAAATACAAACACAACAAGATGCTTTAAAACAATGGGCAAGTGATAATAATATCCCAGAAGAGTATCTCAATCTTGTTTGTGGTGGCGGAATGGGTGAATATGGAGGTTACAGAAATATGGGTAAAAAATTAGGATTTTAACCAAAAAACACCGTACTAATTTAAAAACACAACTTTTAGTTGTGTTTTTAAATATAAAGTTTAAATTATTTTTCTTCTTTTTTTGGATAACCAAAAGTATATTTAAATATATCTGATTTTATAGGTCCTTTTAAAAAAATATGAGCTTCGCAAAGAGCATATTTTGTTGCTATTTTAAAATGACCATCGCGTTCTAATCTACGAATAGATACAAGAATTGGATAAGATTTTAAAAATCCAAATTTACTAATTTTGCTAGCACGTTGAGCATAATCATGGTCTTCGGCTAATTTTAAAGTTTCATCAAAGCCATTAATTTTTTCATGAATTTTTTTTCTAACAAAAATACAAAATCCTGGAATATGGGGCATTATAGAATGAGATTTTTTTAAATAAAAATTAGCTGCTTGATGAAAAAGTTTGTCTATTGTTTTTTCTGAGATTGGATAAAATTCACAGGTAGCTATTCCAAAATTATTTTTATTAAATTCAGATAAATTCTTTTTTAAAAAGTTTGGAGCAGGCAAAACTACATCAGCATCTAAAAATAAAATAATATCATTTATAGCTACTTTTGCTCCATTATTACGAGCTTTTGCTGGGAGTCCGCCATTAACTATTTTGGCACCATAAGAGGTTGCAATTTGGCGAGTTTTATCTGTTGAATCATTGTCGGCTACAATTATTTCAACTTTTACATTAATTTGTTTTTTTATAGATTCTAATAAAATTGGAAGGAGTTTTTCTTCGTTTAGTGTTGGAATAACTATACTTAGACTTTTTTCCATCATATATTTATTTAAAGTAATTATATCTCTTTAAAGTTTTATTGACTATATTTTTATACAATTGAAAAACAATTTTTTTTGAGTATAATATAATTTATAATAATTATCTATATAAAAAATGGAAAATCAAAAAAAATTTGCGTGTGCTATAAACTGTATGGATGGCAGAGTTCAAGATGCTGTAAAAAATTATATTAAAACAAACTATCGGGTTGACTGGGTTGATCAAATAACAGAGCCTGGACCAATAAAAATTTTAGCAGAAGGTATTAATAAGCAAGTAATAGAAAACATCAAAAAAAGAGTTGATGTTTCTGTAAATCACCATGGCTCAAAAGTAGTTGCTATTGTTGGTCATTACGACTGCGCAGGAAATCCTGTGGGAAAAGAAGAACAAATAAAACAGCTTCACGAATCTCAGAAAGTAGTTGAAGACTTTGGTTTTACAGCTGAAATTATACTTCTCTACGTTGAGGGAGATTGGCAAACTGTTGAAAAGGTATAAAACACCGCAAATTTAAAAAAGTTAAAAATAGAGCTATCGCAGGCTCAAAAAGGCATATTACTGAATATGCCTTTTTGCTTACTAATTGACTCAAGGTTAAATTTTTAAAAATTTGTGGCGATTTTTAGTTATTGACAAAAAAGTCTTTTTGATGTAATATTTAGGTATTGTAACGTAAATTACAAAGCTCTTTTTAAGGAGAAACGGAAATGTTAAGCGAGCAAAAGATTGTTGTTACGGGTAATCTTAGTTTAGAAAAAGTTGAAAAATATCTTAAAAGAGTTTTTTGGCAAAGTTTGGGGACTTATTTGTCCGAACAAGAAAAGGACAAATTGGCAGAAGAAATAAAACTTCATACGCCAAGAAACTTTAAAGCTTTTGTAGATACTAAACTTATTTTTTGGAACGGTCCGGAAGGTAAATTGACCTTGAGGCCAGACGACCTAGTTTTCCAACTTTGCGACCCAGTCACAATAAAAGTTGGGAGCGATTCGGAAAAATCTGATTCGCAAGCTCCTCCTGAAAGCGACGACAGTGATTTCCTTCTATCTCCACTAGATGAATCACGTCCAAACGATGAAATCGAGGATCGTAAAGTACTTTTGGCTCGGTCAGTTAATGATTTGCATCTTTCAATTCGGTCGAGGAAGTGCATGATACGTTTAGGCATTAATACTCTTGGAGATTTAATTAAAAAAACAGAAAGCGAATTATGCAGTTGTAAGGATTTTGGAGCAGTACCAAGAGACGAGATGAAAGAAAAACTGGCAATGTTTGGTTTAAAGCTCCGCGATGAATAACGCCAACTTGGCGATTTGTTTCTCAAACCTCTAGTCAATTAAATTTGACGGAGGTTTTTTTATTACAATTTATCCGTCTCTGGCAATGGCAATTCCCCACACGTTTTTGATTCCGCTAGATTTTAATACTTTTGCGCATTCTTCCATTGTGAATCCTGTTGTATAAACGTCATCAACTAAAAATATTTTTTTATTCTGCATTTTTTCACAATTTTTTATTGCAAATGCATTTTGCAAATTTTTTGCTCTCTCTTCTTTTTTCAATTCCATTTGAGGCTTTGTATCTTTTATTTTAATTAGGCAATCTAAAATTACTGGAATTTTTAAAATTTTGGATAATTCTTTTGCCAATTCTTCTGATTGATTATATCCCCTAAGCTTTAACTTCTTTTTATTCAATGGAATTGGAATTAAAACCGAGTTGTTCCAAATTTCATTTGTATTTTTATTAGACAAAATTAAATGCTCAATTATTAACGAGGCTAATATTTTTGCTAAGTCTTTTAAATATGGTTGATATTTAAATTGATAAATTAATTTTTTAGTAAGTTGCTTTTCTTTGTATGGTAAAGCAAAAAATAGGCCTGCTAGTTTTTTGTCTTGGCAGTTTGGACATTTTCCAATTTTAGAATCTAATGGTAATCTAAGCGGGTTTTTATCGCATAAACAATAATTAAATTGATTAATATCTAAAATTTCTTTGCAATCTTGGCAAAGATAGCTTCCTTCTTTTTGACATCCAAGGCAGAATTTTGGGAAAAATAAGTCTAGAAAAAAGTTTTTGATTTTTACAAATTTATCCACAGTGCTATTGTTTTTTATTTAGTATATAATGGAATAATCTATGAGCCCAAATCCTTTGGAAAATTTTAATTTGGAAAAGTTGAAGAAGTTTAATATTTTTGCTAATCCAGCAAGAATGTTTTTCCCACAAAAAATGGTTGGAGTTGATATTGGCACTGCATCAATTAAAATTGTTGAAATATCTCGTTGGGGACAAGGAAAAACATTAGAAAATTACGGAGAAATTAAGTCTTCTTCGCTATATAAAGAACCTTTTAGATCGGTTGAAAGAGGAAGCTATTTGCTTTCTAATTATTTTGTTTCAAGAGCAGTAAGAGCCGTTTTAGATGAAGCAAAAATAAAAACAAGAGGGGTAATATTTTCAATTCCAGATTTTTCTACTTTTTGTGTTTCTTTTGATCTACCACCAATGACAAAACAAGAAGTTCCTGAGGCTGTTTATTATAATGCTCAGCAATATATACCGCTACCAATTACAGAAACTACGTTAGACTGGAAAATAATTAGCGGAACTCCCGGAGAAAAGCAATCTGGTTTAAAAATATTTTTAGTCGCTATTCCAAATCAAACAATTCAAGATTATCAAAAAGTTGCTCAATTGGCAGGGTTAGAACTTTATGCTGTAGAAGCAGAAGTTTTTGGACTAGCCAGAGCATTAACTTCAGGAAATAATAAATGCGTTTGCTTAATAGATATTGGTGTTCAAAGTACGACAATAAATATAGTAAATAAAGGAAATTTAATAAAAAGTTATAGTTTTGAGTTCGCTGGAAGTCAATTAACATATGCTATAAGTTCAACTTTAGGATTAGGAAATCTTGAAGCAGAAAATGTTAAAAAAGAAGGTGGATTAATTAATTCTCAGGAAAATGTGGCAAAAACTTTATATTTATTAATAGACCCGCTTTTGTTAGAAATAAAAAAGATTTTGTCTGATTTTTATATCCAAACCGAAAAAGACGTAGATGAAATTTATTTAACTGGTGGAACTTCAAATTTACCTGGATTAAAAGAATATTTTGCAGAAGTTTTAAAGAAAAAAATAGAAATACCGAACTGTTTTTCAAATATTTTGTATCCGCCCATACTTAGTAAAAACCTCGAAGAAATGGCTCCTAGTTTTTCTGTTGCAGTGGGGGCAGCCCTGGGAGGACTAGAAACATAATAAATTTGTAAAAATAAATAAAAATTAATTTACTTTGTTCTAATTTATAATTATAATGAAATAATAAAAAGATGGATTTTAGAACAGTTTTCCAACTTAGAAGTAAAAAAGTATGGTGGCTAGATGTCATATTCTATTTTGTTGTCTCGTTATTAATGGCTACAATTATTTGTTATTTTGTTTTTGTTATAAAAAATGCAATTCAAAAACAAGAAATTGAAAAATTAGAAACGGATTTACTTTTGGTTGGAACGGATGAGCAAAAAGAGCAAGAAGCTCAAGTTATTTTATATAAAAAGAAAATTAATGACTTTACCAAATTAATAGAAAATCACGAATTTGCTTCCAATGTATTTGCCTTTATGGAAGAAAATTCTCAACCCAATGTTTGGTTTAGGCAATTTAATTTAGATGCAAAAAACAGTCAAGTTCAATTAACAGGTGAAACAGAAAGTATGGATGCATTTAGTAGGCAGACAGCTACTTTTGAGAAAAATGAATATGTTAAAAATTTAGGTACATTAAATTCATCTGCTACAGAATCTTCAAAAATTAATTTTAATTTTTCATTAACCTTAAAACCCGAAATATTCAGTTATATATTAAATACAAAAAATAAAGAAAAGATTGAAAAAGAGGAAAATATTGTTGTAATTTCATCATCTCTTGCTGAAGTGACGAATTTATCGGAAGAAGATGAAACAGAAAATCAACAAGAAGGTGAAGAAATAGGAATTGAGACTGAAAAAAGTTCCGAAAAACAAATATTTTCATTTGATATTCCTTTAAATCCTGAGGTTATTGGTATGATAAACCAAGCAAATCACACAATTTTAATAAGTCTTCCCCCTGGAACTAACTTTAAAAACATAACTCCAATAATATTTTTTTCTGATAAAGCAACGGTTTACCCAGAATCAAATACTCCTCAAGATTTCTCTAACCCAATTATTTATAAGGTGACAGCCGAAGATGGTTCAATCCAAGAATATATGGTTACCGCAAGAATTTCTCAAGCACAACAGACTATTGAAAATCAAGAAAAATCGGGACTATCGGGCATTGTAAAAATGTTTTTAGTAATTGCAGGTGTGTCTTTTATGTCGATTATAGGTTTGACAATATTTTTATTAATTAAAAACAAAATAATTTCGGCTACAAAAAAATAATTATGCCACATATTGATAAGCCAATTATTATAGCTTTAACTCTTTTTATCATTTTACTTTTGATATTCTTTTTGGTTTTTCCAGAATATCAAAAATTTAAAGAATTAAGACTTGATTTGGGCATTAAAAAGGCTGAATATAATGCAGAATTTGATTATTATAATTCTATATCAAAAATATATCACGAGTTAAGGGCAAGATCAGAAGATATAAAAAAAATTGATAGTGCGTTGCCATCTGATCCAAGTTTAGGAAAATTAGTTTATTATTTGCAAGAGCAGTCATCTAAAAATGGGTTAATGTTAAAAAGTTTATTTTTATCAAAAGCCACCACTGCTACTGAAAAAAACTATATTAAAAATATTTCTTTTACTTTGAATTTACTTGGAAATTATTCATCATTAGAAAACTTTATATCTTCTTTAGAAAAATCTGCCAGAATTTTTGAAGTTGCAAATATTTCTTTTGGATCAGCGCAATCTTTAACATCAAATAATATTTTTTCATTTAGTATGCAAATAAATACACATACATATTAACCATGGCAGTAGTTTTTATATCACCAAAACAAAGACAAAAAATGTTTATCACGGGAATTACCGTTGGAGTTGGATTGTTTTGCATAATTATTACATTTATAATTTTTTTCTCGCAACCAAAAGTTGTCACTCAGGGATTAGTTTTAAACAAGCCAAAAGTAAGTATTAGTTTTAAAATTTTTGATTCGGATCAATTTTCCAGTTTGGAACCTTTTAAAGAAATGGAAACTCAATTTTCATATAAGGCAACAATAGACAACAAAGAAGAAGAGGGATATATTTCCGCTAATTCTATAGATGAAGCAAAGAGAATATTAGAAGAATTAGGATATAAAGTAAATCAAATAGAAGAAGCGGAAGTTGGCAGAGAAAATCCTTTTGAACCATACGCGACAATAGATGAGTCACAAAATCTTTTAGAATACATAATAGAAGAATAAAAACTGAAAATAATAAATATAGTAAAAATGAAACTATTACAAGAATTATTTGCAAACGGAATATTATCTGAAAGTAGAAGAGATGAATTGAAAAAAGAAATAGAAAAAACTGGTAAAAAAGAAGAGGAGGTTATTTTAGAAAATAAAATTATTTCAGAAAATGCTTTATTTGAATTAAAAAGCAAAATTTTAAGAATACCTCTAAAAATTATAAAACCAGCAGACGTTCCCTCTGATATATTAGATTTAATTCCAGAAGAAGCGTCTATTAATTATAAAATGACCGCTTTTTCAAAAACAGATAATTCTGTTCAAATTGCAATGGTTTATCCTGAAGACGCGTCTGCTCAAAATGCTTTAAGATTTTTAGCCAATCAAGAAAAATTTAATTATCAAGTTTATTTAATATCTCCAAGTAATTTTGTCAAACTACAAAGTCAAAGAAGAACGTTAAAATCAGAAACTAAAAAAGCTTTGGAAGAATTAGGAGAAGAAAAAGATAGCATTTTAAATGTTTTCAACAAAGAAGCAAATGCAAAACAAATTATAGCCGAAGATGCTCCAGTTATTAGAATGGTTTTGGTTATATTAAGACATGCAATTGAAGCTAATGCCTCTGATATTCACATAGAACCTAGCAGAGATAAATTAAATGTTCGTTTTAGATTAAATGGAGTTTTAAAATCAAGTCTTTTATTACCGTTAAAAGTTCATCCATCAATTGTCGCCAGGATTAAAATTTTAGCCGGTTTGAAAATTGATGAAAATAGAGTTCCACAAGATGGAAGATTTTCTGCAAAAATAAATGATAAAGATATTGATTTTAGAGTTGCGACTTTTCCTATTCTTTATGGAGAAAAAATTGAACTTAGAGTTTTGGATCCAAGTACAGGATCCAGAAGTTTTGATGAATTGGGTTTATCTGGAAGAAATTTAGAAGTTATAAAAGAAGCTATTAAAAAACCTTATGGATTAATTTTGTTTACTGGTCCAACTGGTTCTGGAAAAACAACAACACAATACGCAATATTAAGAATTTTAAATCAGGAAACTGTAAACATTGTAACACTTGAAGATCCTATAGAATATTCTATAGCTGGAATAAATCAATCTCAAACTAAACCAGAAATTGGATACACCTTTGCTAGCGGTCTTCGTCAAATTTTAAGACAAGATCCTAATATTATTATGGTTGGAGAAATTAGAGACGAAGAAACAGCTAGTCTTGTTATGAACGCGGCTTTAACTGGACACGTTGTTTTATCTACTTTGCATACAAATTCTTCAGTTGGAGTAGTTGCTAGATTAGTTGATATGGGAGTAAAACCATTTTTGATTCCATCAACTTTAAGAATAGTTATTTCTCAAAGATTAATAAGAGTTTTATGTCCGGCCTGCAAGGTTAAAGTAAAACCAAATGAAAAAGTAAGAGATTATATTTTAGATAAAATTAAAAGTTTACCAGCTTCTTCAAAAGAAAAATTTAAAATGCCAGATCCATTTTTTATATATGAAACAAAAGGATGTGAAAAATGTAACAATACTGGTTATTCTGGTAGAGCAGGGCTTTATGAAGTTTTATCTATGAACGATGAAATTGCTGAATTGGTTTTAAAAAATCCAACAGAACATGCAATTTTTGAAGCAGCTCAAAGACAAGGAATGATTACAATGGAGCAAGAAGGAGTATTAAAAATTATTGCAGGCGAAACAACAATTGAAGAAGTTGCTAGAGTCACAACAGAACGTTAATTTAAATTGAATTAAAAAATATATTTATGGAAGACTATTTAGCATATTTTAAAAAACTTTTAGATACTGTGGTAAATCAAGAAGCGTCTGATCTTGATATTTCAGTAAATTATGTTCCGCACATAAGAATAACAGGACAACTCATTCCATTGGGACATGAGAAAATAATTTTACCAAAAGATTCTGAAGGACTAGCTTTTGCATTAATGTCTGAGGCTCAACGTAAAAGATTTTTAGAAGATAAAGAAATTGATTTTTCTTATCAATATGAAGATAAGGGTAGATTTAGAATAAATGTTTTTTATCAGAGAGGAACAATAAGTTTGGCCTTACGTTTTATTCCAACAAGAATAAGAACTATTGAAGAATTAAATCTCCCACCAATTTTACATGATTTTACTACTCGCCCACAAGGACTTGTTTTGGTGACCGGAGCAACTAGCCAAGGAAAATCTACAACATTGGCTGCTATGTTAGACGAAATAAATAGTACAAGGCCTGTTCATATAATAACAGTTGAAGATCCTATAGAATATACATATTCTGTAAAAAGAGCGATTGTTGACCAAAGAGAAGTTGGTATAGATACATTTAATTTTAATAATGCCTTAAGGTCAAGTTTACGACAAAATCCAGACGTAATTATGGTTGGAGAAATGCGAGATTTAGAAACAATTTCTACAACATTAACAGCGGCCGAAACAGGACATTTAGTTTTTGCAACCTTGCATACAAATTCGGCATCTCAAACAATTCACAGAATAGTTGATGTTTTTCCAGCAGAACAGCAATCTCAAATAAGATTTCAATTTTCTAGTTCTTTACTAGGAATAATTTCTCAAAGATTAATTCCACGAATTCAAGGCGGATTTATTCCGGTTTGTGAAGTTTTAATTTGCAATAATGCAGTATCTACTTTAATTAGAGAAAATAAAATTCATGAAATTCCAGCAGTTATAGAAACTTCTTCAAAAGAAGGAATGATATCCGCAAGTAGAGCATTGGTTGATTTAGTTAGAAAAAAGGAAATTTCTTTAAAAAATGCGATGGATTATTCTTTAGATCCATCTGAGGTAAAAAATTTGTTACGATAGAGTTATAAAAAATAATGAAGTATATTTATCAGGCAAGAACCAAAGAGGGAAAAATTGAAACTGGTACGGTAGAAGCTTCTTCAAAAGAGTCAGCAGCTTTTCTTTTACAAAAATATAATATTTTTGTAACCTCAATAAAAGAAGAGAAATTTTCAATAAAATGGGAGGGGAATATAACTATTTTTGAAAAGGTTTCACAAAAAGATTTGGCTATATTTTCAAGACAACTAGCAGTTATGATGCAGTCTCGTGTTCCCGTAACACAAAGTTTAAAAAGCTTAGCAATTCAAATAAAAAAACAAGGCTTTAAAGAAAAAGTTCTTAAAATTTCTCAATTAGTAGAAGAAGGTAATTCTTTGTCAGACTCTTTTGCCGAATATCCAGAAATTTTTAATATTTTTTATATAAGTTTAATAAAAACAGGAGAAGCTTCAGGAAAAATTTCAGAATCTCTTTATTATCTTTCAGATCACCTAGAAAGAGAGTCAGATATATCATCAAAAATAAAAAGCGCTATGATTTATCCGGCTTTTGTTATAGTTGTTTTATTTGTAGTAATTTTAATAGTTATGTTTTTTGTGATGCCAAGAATAGCAGAGCTTTTGACTGAAACAACTAATGAACCACCGATGCTAACCAAATTAATGATAGGATTTTATAGTTTTTTAATGCATTATGGATGGATTTTAGTAGTTGGTTTTATCTCTTTAGTAGTTTTTATAATGTATTATTTTACAACTAAAGAAGGCAAAAAAAAATATGATGAATTAATATTGAAGATACCATTTTTGTCTGGATTTATGAAAAAGATATTTCTTGTTAGATTTGCTGAAAATGTTGCAACTTTAATTGGTGCGGGTCTTTCAATTAATAAAGCTTTAAATGTTACCAAAGATACTGTACAAAACTATGTTTATAAAAAAATAATTACAGAGACAGAAAAAAAAGTTTCTGAAGGAGAAAAAATAAGTTCGGTTTTAACAAAATATCCTGATTTTACTCCAGCCTTTGTTGTTCAAATGATACAAGTTGGAGAAGAAACGGGGAATTTAGACAAAAATTTAATGGAAATAGTTAATTTTTATCAAAAAGAAATTGCCAGAGCCGTTGAAATTTTTACAGCAATGTTGGAGCCAATTTTAATAGTTTTTTTGGGAGCAATTGTAGCCTTATTAGCGGTAACTGTTTTAGAGCCTCTTTATGGGTCTCTAGGAACAATTTAAAATGATTAATAATATTATTATAAAAAAAATAAATAAACATTGGAATTTATTCGGATGGGTGTTATTATTTGCAGTTTTATTAAGATATTTAACAACCTTTAACACAGCAAAAGATAATATCTGGGATGCTTTATGGGTTTGTCCAATCACGGCTATTTCTGCAGGAATAGCACTTTTATTTAAAGATAAATTTTTTATATCTGCTACAACTGTTTGGATAATAGTGGGACCTTTATCAACTGTTTTAGTTAGCCCAGAAATTTGTTTTTCTCTTATTGGATTTCATCATTTTGTTTCGGTTTTTGCTTTAATTTTAGTTTTTTTTCATTGGAAAGAAATTTGGAATCCTAAGGGTTTAATATTTGGCATTACCAGTTTTTATGCATATATGATAATAACGTCTAATTTAAGTGGTGGAGAGGTTAATTTATTAAATGATGCTCCTTTTTGGCTTGGTATATTTTTATCTATAATATCGTTTTTAATTTTTTGCTGGAGTAAAGGAAATTTAAAAAATAAGTTATATTCTATTTTTGCGAAAAAAGGATTTACAATAATTGAGTTGGTAGTCGTAATAACCATTATGGCAATTTTAGCAACAATGATTGCCTCTAACGTTGTAGGTTATGTGAATAAAACAAAAGACGTTAAAATAAAAGAAGATATGGGTACTATTTTTACTAGCTCGGTTATATTTTATGGAACTAATTTTACTTGGGATGGTTTTTTTGAAGATGATTTTATAACAAGTACCATAACTTCTATTGATAACGTAATAGATGAAGATTCTGTTTGGTATAATTTAAATGATGATGACACTTCTTGGTGTATTTGTTCAAAACTTTTAGAAGTTGGTATTTCTGCGCCTTCAAAAACTTATTGCATTGATAGCACAGGGTATAAAGGAACAACAGAAGATTTATGCGAGAATAGATGTACATCTGACAATGGAGTTTGTGAATAATAATTTAAAAATATATATGAAAAAAGGTTTTACAATTATTGAATTAGTAGTAGTGGTTGCAATCATTGGAGTTTTATCTACAGTTATTTTAGCTAGCGTTACCCAATATATCAACAAAAGCAAAGACGCAAATGTTATTGGAAACTTAGCAATATTAGTTTCTGCTGGAGAAGTTTATTACAATGGTAATCAAAGCCGTTATAATGGTTTTTGTAATTCTAGTGTTGTAACAAATGCAGAAACCGAAATACCAAAATCTTCTTTGCCTAGTTGTGATACAGGAATTTGTTGTTTTGAAGATGCTGATGGTGATGCGTGGGTGGCTTGTGCGCAATTGTTTATAGATACAGATAAAGCTTATTGTGTTGATAGTAGAGGAGTTAAAAAGAAAATTAATAATGCTGACTGTGGATCCGGAGCCTCTATGGCAACAATCCATGAATGCCCTTGATTAATTATTTGATATTTTTTAAAATAGATTTATAATAAAATAAATAAAAGGTTTAACAATTTAAAAGGTCGACTCTTTAAAAGATTAAAACAAAAAATAAATTAATAAAATTTATAATTAATTAAAAAATTTAATATAATTAAAGTAGAAAAAAATATGCAAAAAAATCAAAAAGGTTTTACAATTATTGAATTAATTGTGGTTATCGCCATTATCGCAGTTTTGGCAACAATCGTCATGATAAATGTCACAAGCTA
>Ga0265297_10000910_pt1 | contig 77650 bp, 115 predicted proteins | sample Munlanlwell13791_FD_192502 | JGI IMG/M metagenome (GOLD analysis project Ga0265297, IMG submission 192502) | Leachate microbial communities from a municipal landfill in Southern Ontario, Canada - Leachate well 137-91 | ecosystem: Engineered > Solid waste > Landfill > Unclassified | place...
ACCGGAATAAGTAAAAAAGAAAATTAGTGAATCAGGAAAAGGGAAGCATTTTCATTCAGATGAAGTAAAAAAGAAAATTAGTACTTCTTTGAAAGGAAGAGTATTTACACAAGAATGGAAAGATAAAATTAGTATTGCTAATAGAAAAAAGAAATAAATTTAATATTAACTTAATACTTAAAAACATGTACATTATTAGAAAAGAATTCGTTTTTAGTGCTGCCCATAATTTATTAGGAGTCCCTTCATCCCATCCGTGCAGTCAGATTCATGGGCATAACTATACAGTAACAGTTGAGCTTCATTCAAAGGAGCTTGATGAGAAAGACTTTGTACTAGATTACAGAGCATTGGATCCTATTAAAAAGTATATTGATGAGGTTCTTGATCATAGACATCTCAACGACGTGCTTGGTTTTAATCCCACTGCGGAAAATATAGCAAAGCACCTATGGCAAATTTTCCATGAAGCATTCCCTCAAGTATTTGCTATTGAAATTTCAGAAACCCCTAAAACAAGTGCAAGATATGAGCAAGATATTAATTGAAGCCTTTCCTAAGGAAAAGAAACCAGTACCAGATATCCCTTACTTAAATGTATCTGAATTCTATATGGATACAATTCAAGGAGAAGGGATTTATGCAGGAGTGCCGGCAGCATTCCTACGTTTACAGGGATGTAAGGTCGGATGTAAATTTTGTGATACAAAGGAAGTATGGCGGGAAGGAAACCCTTATTCCATTCAGGAATTGTTTGAGATTATTCAAAATACTGATCTTCCTGATAAGCTAAAAAACAGGAATCACCATCTTGTAATTACAGGAGGTAGTCCTTTACTCCAGCAGGAGAATCTCTTAGTATTCTTGGAAGCATTTGAAGATACCTTCTATTTTCATCCATTTACGGAAATAGAAAATGAATGTTCCATTATCCCATCGGATGAAATACTATCTCTGATTGATTGTTGGAATAACTCTCCAAAACTTTTCAATAGTGGAGTACTACTTTCTCATAGGTATAATGAAAAAGCTATTGCAAAGGTTGTTAATTTTGGGGATGAAGCTTGGTTTAAGTTTGTAATATCGGATGAATCAGACTGGGATGAAATATCTGATCGTTACATCCGAAACTCTCTCATCTCTCCCAGTAAAATAATCCTCATGCCTGAGGGGGCTACTCCATCGGAAATAGCTGAGAAAAGAGAGATGGTAATTGATATAGCAATCAAGTATGGAGTCCGGTACTCAACCCGGGAACATATCATGGTTTGGGGGAAAAAGACCGGGGTTTAAAAATTTCATTAAATTATTTGATTTATTCAAATATTATTATTATCTTTAAATAAAATTAATCAAAATCTATTCAAATGATCAACGAAAAAGCACTGCGCGCAGCCGCAACAGAATTAAATGAGGTTACCAAAGTCCAGCCTCCATTAAGGACAAAAGCCCCTCTTAAAGACCTTCTCAAAGAGGTAAAGGAATCTATTGATCCCGACGATGAAGGTTACATCCTCCAGCCCACGGATAAGTTTTCCGATGCTACTCAGGCTATCTTTGATGAAATACTCGGGAAAACTCCTGCTCCCGAACCCGAACCTGAGGAAGAACCGGAACCTGATGAAGGTGGACAGGAAGTAGCCGATAAGCTTCATGAAGAGAACATTGAGAAAGCTCCTGTCAACAAAGGAAAGAAAGCTCCTGCCCCTAAAAAGGAAGAAGAACAGCCTGAAGAAAAGAAACCGGAGAAAACCCCAAAGGCTGAAAAGAAACCAAAAGCACCAAAAGCTCCTGCCCTGACAAAGAAATCAATCATTATCGACATGACCGGATCTGCCAAAGGATCGACCATTGAAGAAATGGCTCAGGCTATGGTTGATAAGGGGGTTGATCCTGATTACAAAAAGAACTGTGTGGTCACAAAACTCTGGCTTGCAAAGATGGGGTTTAATACCCGTAAGGAAGCAATTGAAAAAGACCCAAGGTTCAAAAGATGAAGGAGCGTAAAATCGTCTACAAGATTGAGGAAGGAGTAAAGCCGGAAGAGGTTTACTGTACAACGTATCAAATGAGAAATTTTTACGCTCAGTTTGCCGATGGCTTTTTCTCCTCCCTTGACGTGATGAATTACATCCAGCACCATGCCGCAGTACTCCAGATGAAAAAAGATTGGGTGGTGCTGGATGTTTGTTGTGGTCGTGGGATGCTCCTGCCTTTAATCCGATACTATCGACCGGAGATCAGGGAATATGTCGGAGTGGATATATCGGAACAAAACATAAATGAACAACTCCGACGCTCCGGAATAAAGAAAATAGAAGATGTAAATTCCTATTATCCTTTTACCCTCACTCATGTCATTTCATCGGTAGAGGATATGGATAAGGTCATAAAACATTCTTCCATTGACTATATCATTTATACATCAGCCATAGAACATATGCAAAAGGATGTAGGATATCGGTCACTGGAAAATTGTTATAATCTTCTCAAACCCGGACATAGGATGTTTCTCTCCTGTCCCAACACAATGAATAAGAAAGATCCTTATGATACCCAGTATGCAGCTCATGTCTATGAATGGGACAGGGAGGAATTAAGTAAAGCCGTCCGGGAAATAGGATTTGAGATTGCTGAGGAATATGGATTGGTAGCCAAGGTTAGGGAATTTGAAGAATGGATGAAACACCAGTCATCAGACCTGCAGAGTGAATACTGGAGATTGAAAGAATATCTTCCCACCCAGTGGCTAATGTCCTTTATGCCAATCCTCCACCCGAAAGCAGCATCAGAAGTATTGATGATAATTGAAAAACCAATAAGTAAACGTTTACTATGACAGAAGAAGCTTTACATGAGTTAATCAAAACTCAGATTTCAGAAATCGGTGATAGTCCCGATAGACAAGGATTAAAAGATACTCCGAAGCGGGTTATCCGTTCCTGGCAGGAACTCTATGCAGGGTACTGGGAGAAACCGGAAGATATCCTGACAGTATTTGATGCCGGTACGTATGATCAGATTGTCTTACTCAAGGACTGTGAACTCTACTCGATGTGTGAGCACCATATGTTACCATTCTTCGGGAAAGCACATATTGCTTACATCCCGAATGATAAGGTGATTGGAATATCAAAACTTGCCCGTTTGCTGGAAATATATTCCCGACGTCTGCAGATTCAGGAGAGGATCGGAGAGCAGGTTACAGAAGCTATTATGGATTATCTGGGAGCCAAAGGGGCTGCTTGTATTATAGAAGCGGAGCATATGTGTATGCGGATGAGGGGAGTGGGAAAACAGAATTCCACCATGGTCACATCATCCCTTAAAGGAGCTTTCTTTACTTCGTCGGCAGCCCGTTTGGAATTGATGGGATTAATAAAATGAAAATTTACATGGCAGGGACTCCGGGTACGACTTCCCGGGAAAAGGCTTGGCAAACACTAATCATCAACCGTTTATTATCTTACTGGGACATCCAGGAAGATCAGTTCGGAGTTCCCTTTGCCTTCAAATTAATCAAATGGAAAAACAAAAAAAAGTAGACCTCTTTCTGGATTCAGGAGCTTTCTCCGCGTGGACGCAGAAGGCTACCATCGACATTCAGGAATATATCCGATTCATAAAAGAGAATCAGGATGTAATTGAAGTATATGCAAACCTGGATGTCATTGGTATTGGAGGGAAACAACCAAACCGATTGACTGCCGAAAAGACTTTGGAGAACCAAAGGATAATGGAAAAGGCTGGATTACATCCTATTCCATGTTTTCACTTTGGAGAACCAATGGAATTTCTTGATATGTATGTAAAAGAGTATGATTACCTTGCTCTTGGTGTAGCTGGTAACTCCGGTACTCAACTCATTCCATGGTTGGATAAATGTTTCTCAGAGCATATCTGTGATCAGGATGGAATGCCAAAGATAAAAATTCATGGGTTTGCCGTAACATCACTCAAAATTATGATGAGATATCCATGGTATTGTATGACGGAAGAAGATCATCAAGTACTAACCAAACAAGGATGGTGTAGTAGAAAAGATTTGAAAATTGGTGATCAAATTTTAGCTTTTAAAGATGGGATAAGTTTGTGGGAAGAAATATTAGAAATTCCATCATTTGATGTAATTAATACTCCTATAAAAGCTTTAAATTATAGAACTTTTTCGGCAAGAGTTACTGGGAATCATCGTTGGCGAGTAAAGTCAGCATATTCTGATAAATGGAAATGGAAAACAACAGATGAGTTAAATACAAATTGTTATATTCCAAGAGTTGGGAAATACCAAGCCCCCATTAATAAAATATATAGTGATGATTTTGTTAAAGCATTTGCTTGGTATTGGACAGAAGGGTGTATTAAAAAGAGAAAGAACTATAAATTACCGAGTATTACTATTTCTCAATCAATATCTGCAAATCCTGAAAAAGTAGAGTTGATTAGGGAAATACTCAAAAATTGTAAAGAAAAGTTTTGTGAAGGTATAGCAGAGCGGTATGATTTAGGAATTTATAGGAAAGAAATGACTTTTGAATTATATGGACCTCTTAGAGATTGGTTATTATCTATTTCTCCTAATAAGCAAATTCCAATGGAATTTTTATTAAATTTAACGGAAGAACAATTACATATTTTTATAGATCACTCTATTTTAGCAGATGGTTCCAGAGGGGTTTTAAAAAGAAAGAAGAGTTTTGTAATTACTCAAGGCTCAGAAAAAAATATAGAAGAATTTCGAATTGCCTGTTTGCTTGCTGGTTACCCCACTTCTGTATATAAAAAAGGAGAAAAAGGATTAGAAATAGCTTCTTCCTCTGTAAATTATATTCATCCAAATCAGATGAAAGTAAATGAATTTTCATATACGGGAAAAATATGGTGTGTCCGTGTTCCCAGTGGGGCATTCTTTACTAAGTGTAATGGAGAAATATATGTTACTGGAAACTCAGTCGATAGTACCTCATGGGTTGTTACCGGAAGGATGGGATCAATATTTATTCCAAGGAGGAAGAATGGTAATTGGGTATATGATGAAAACCCTTGGAAGATAGCAGTATCGAGTCGTTCCCCCGGAACTGAAGATGCTGGGAAACATATCGGGACTCTATCAAAAGCTGAACGGGATGTATTCCTTCAATATATCCATGAAAAAGGGTATTCACTCGGCAAATCCGAATTCAAGAAAGTGCTTCAGACTCATCAGCTCTCCGATAATGAGCGATGGGTTGATAAGAAACCCACTGATAAATCTGCTCTCAGGGAATTGGAAGTGATTACAGAAGACGGATTATCAAACCGTTACCAATTAAGGGATGAGATAAATATTATGTATTTCCTTGATCTGGAGAAGAACTCCCCTGCGTGGCCTTGGGCATTCAAGTTGAATGATATGCAAAAAGGATTGTTATGAAAATCTATTTGGAAGGACATGACCGGGGAGGATTTGAAGATGTCTATTATCCTATTCCCGGTTCCAATAAAGTTCTTATCCGGGAACCAGCTGTTATTGCTCATTGGACTGATGGGAGAGTCCTATTTAGTTTCCTTTGGGATGGATTGAGGAGGAAGAATCAGGGAGGTAGAAGAGGTGATTTGCATGGAAGAGAAATAAAATATGATTTGAGTGGTTCCTCATTAAAAAGAATGAAATGAAAATATACATGGCAACCTGGTTATTCGATAGATCACTCGGGAGAAGCTCCACCAAACTCCGTTCCAGGAGAAGACTACTCAGTTATTATTTTCTAAGGGATCAGGGGATAACCAACGATCAGCTCAATACCTACTGTATATCCGGCAGGTTAGATACCAGGAAAATTAAATGACAAGGGGGTGTAATCAATTGTAATTATAAAATGATAATATCCCTTAATAATGATATCACAAATGATTACATCAAATAAAACCATCGAGTACCAATGAGAATCTATCTGGCGGGTATCCCAAAAAGATATCATAGGGTGAACGGATTAAAATACAAAGTATTGTTTAGTTATTTTACAATCGTCTTCCCAACACAAAAGTGGGGAGCAAAAAGTGACTTTAGATATTATACTAATGAAAATATATCTGGCAGCGGTAGAACCACCTAAACACCTGAGAATGATACCAAATTGTCTTCTCAGTTATTATGATATTGAAATTACTACCGTACCATTCAGAAAGGAAACATTCAAAACTATAAAATATGGAAATAAGCAAAAAAGAATTAGAACACGCTCTTGAGATCGTCAAACCCGGGCTGGCAAACAAGGATATTGTAGAACAAGCTACATCATTTGCCTTTGTAAAAGGGAAGGTTGTTACCTATAATGATGAAATAAGTGTTTCTCATCCTGTTGCCGGGTTGGATATTGCGGGAGCGGTAGAGGCTGATATCCTTTACAAATTATTATCAAAAGCAAAATCTGATACCCTTAACCTGCAGGTGGAAGAAAATCAGATCACTCTCACTCAAGGAAAGATGCAAGCTGGTTTCTCCCTTCAGTCGGAGATAAAATTACCGATAAATGAAGAGGTGTCGGATATTGGTAAATGGAAGAAATTACCTGATAAATTTTCAGAGTTCCTTGAATTATCCATTCCATCAGCATCGAAGGATATGAGCAGACCGGTATTGACCTGTGTACATGTATCAAAGGACGGATATATGGAAGCATCTGATAGTTTTTGTCTTACCCGATGCACTTTCTCTGATGATGTCCCGGTAAAGACATTCCTTATCCCTGCCACATCTGCTATTCAGGTCATCCGACTCTCCCCTACTCAGATTGCAGAAGGTAAAGGCTGGATTCATTTTAAGAATGAAGAGGAATCAGTAATATCTTGCAGGGTGCTGGCTGATAGTTTTCCGGATGCTTCTCATCTGTTGAGTGTGGAAGGTCATAAATTGATTCTACCGGAAGCTATCCCGGAAGCATTGGATCGGGCGTCGATTGTAGCTAAGAGGGATCATCCACTTGAGGAAATGGTAACAGTGGAAATAAAAGATAAGACTCTTCTCATATCCTCCGACTCAAAGGAATCATGGTTCAAGGAAGAACTCAGGATAAATTTCAAGGAACATCTTAAATTCAATATCACTCCTTATCTTCTCCGGAAAATACTTACAAAGACTCGGGAATGTGTGGTGAGTGATAGCAAGTTAAAATTTGAAGGAGAAGGTTGGAAATATATAGCAGCTTTAAGATCATGATAAAATTATTGAATATCGACTGCATGGAGTATATGTCGACAGTGCCGGACAAGTATTTTGATTTGGCTATTGTTGACCCGCCGTATGGTGCTGGGCAACATTTTAATTTCCGATTCGGGACAGGAGATGCAGTTTATAAAAATGAAGCACCTCGACAGCAGTATTTTAATGAACTATTCAGAATATCTAAAGAACAAATTGTATGGGGAGGTAATTATTTTACTTATGCCTTACCAGTTAGTAGGTGTTGGATTAGTTGGTATAAAGGACAACCAATAAATTCCTTTTCAGATTTTGAATTGGCATGGACTTCATTTAATGCAACAAGTAAAGCCGTTAAAATTGAATCCTATGGCTTTAATCACACAGATAAGAAGCAAACTGGAAAAAGTACCATCCATCCCACACAAAAGCCTATTAAACTTTATAAATGGCTTTTAAAGAACTATTCCAAACCAACAGACAAGATTATCGACACTCATTTAGGCAGTGGTAGTTCCGCAATAGCTTGTTATGACTTTGATATTTCTGAATTTGTAGGATGTGAGATTGATAAGGAATATTATGATGCTGCAGTTAAGAGATTGGAAGAACATAAGAAATTGCCAAAACCCTTTTTCAAAGAAACTTTTAATAATCCTCAACAAGATAAATTGATATAATGGAAGGATTTTTTACAAAAAAGGAAACGGAATCAATTTCAAGACCCGATGGAAAGACCCGGACGTGTTTTTCCTGTGGATTACATCGTGATTGCCAATCACCAAAGATGCAACCATTTGGCAATTTCAAAAAAGGTATTATGAATATTGGGGAAGCTCCCGGTGAGATGGAGGATAAGTCAGGTAAACCTTTCCAAGGAAAGACCGGGAGACTTCTTCAAAAAGTATATTCAGAACTCAATATTGATTTATTTGAGGACTGTATAAATATTAATGCTGTCCTTTGTCGTCCGATGGATCAAAATGGAAATAATAGGGCACCGGAGAATTATGAAATTGAATGCTGCCGGCAGACTATCCTTCGGTGGATTAATGAATATAAACCAAAGGTAATTATCCTACTGGGAAATGTAGCTGTATATTCCCTGATTGGTCATCGTTGGAAAAAGGATTTAGGAGGAATTACTAAGTGGCGTGGATGGACTATTCCCGATCAGGATTTCTCAGCATGGATTTGTCCGACATTCCACCCGAGTTTTGTAGAACGATCGGAGACAGCCGATGTAATGACAATTTGGAAATCTGATCTACTCCAAGCTTTTAAATTGCTGGAGGAAGGGGAATATCAGGGAAAGAAATTCCTCCTTCATCCTTTCCCAAAGATTAAGGAACCAAATATTGATTTCATAGAGGACTTATCTCCACTCGATCAGATTCAATCCGGAGAGGTAACTATTGATTATGAAACAACCGGTATAAAACCACATGCTGTAGGACATAAGATAGTATGTTGTGCTGTGGCGGACTCTCCAGATCATGCTTTTGTATTTCCCATTCCTGCCTTACCCAAACAACGGGAACCACTCCGGCGACTTCTCCGGGATCCACATGTTGGAAAGATTGCTCAGAATATGAAATATGAGCATGCCTGGTCGTTAGTCATCCTAAAAACAGAAGTACAAAACTGGATATGGGACACTATGCTCATGTCACATATTTTGGATAACCGACCGGGGGTGACCGGATTAAAATTTCAGGTCTATGTTCAGTTTGGGGAAGTGGATTATGCTTCACAAATATCACCTTATCTTCAATCAAAGGATTCCTCAAGTGCTAATTCCATAAACCGGATATATGAACTATTGGCTAAACCCGGAGGATTACAGATGCTGATGAAGTACTGTGCTCTGGATGCTGTATATGAATATCGACTTGCAAAGAAACAACAATCTGATCTTTTACCATTTTAAACATTAATCAAAATGAACCCAACACTTATTCTTATTGTAGGAGCATTGGCAATGATAGTCATTCTTATCGGGGTACTATCTGCTATCGGACTATCCAGAATGGATCGTTACCGGCAGGATATTCGTTTTATTGAAACTGTTGTAGAGCACTGGATCATCTCTCAAAACAATTATTCTACCATTGTCCGACTGTTTGCAGATATAGAGAGAAATGATGTAGATCCTGAAAGAACAAATAAAGCTTGGAATAGGTTTATCACCCGTTTCCAGGATTTTCATACTTACACTCCTCAGGAAGTAAAAGAAGAAATACTAACCATAAATCAAAACTAATATGAAAAAATTATTTGTAATTCTATTCTTGCCAATGACACTCTCCTGTTTTGCACCGAGTTTGCCAGGAGAGTTTGTATTGGTCCCTGAGAGAATCAATCCGTTTGAAAAATTACTTGAAGCAGTAATTATAACTGAAAGCAATGGAAATCTACTTGCTTATAATGAGAAGGAGGAAGCCGTGGGATGTTTGCAAATCCGACAATGTCGGGTAGATCATTTTAACCAGCTATCCGGGAAATCATATACTCTTCAAGATATGTATGATTACAATAAAGCAGTAGAAGTATTTATGTTGTTTGCTCAACGATTACAGGATCCAGAGAAGATTGTAAAGCGATGGAATGGAAGTGGTCCGATGACAACAGTATATTGGAATAAGGTAAAAATCATTTTAAAAAGAGAATAAATATGATAATTCGTGAAACAATAAGAACCGCTCGGAAACAATATGATTGTGATGCTTCCGAGTGGATTACTAATTATGGTAGCTTATCTACAATAATGGAGGAGTTAAAAATGCCTTTTTCTGATCGCAGGAAATTGGTAATAGCCCATCAAGAAAGATATAAGATATACCCCGGAACCAAGTATATAGAACAAATAGGGACTTTTGAAGGTGATTTTTTTCATGTAAGGGGGAGGATTGATATTATAGAAATATGTAGGAAGTATAATTTATTTTATGAGGAGTAAAAATAAATAAATATGACAAAACAAGAATGGTTTAAGTTGTTTGATGATACCAAAGAGAACTTCAAATGGTTCTTTGATGAATATGGGTATGACTGGAATGAGCTAATGAAATATCGGGAAGAAGAAAATCAAGACAAAATGTATTCCTATATGAATACTGTTTGGTATGAATTACCAGGTAATATATTCAATATAATGAGGACGCCAAAAGGATGGGGTGACTTTCTTAATCTATTAGAGGAATATGCAGAACAATCCACGGACTGATGAAGCTTACCGGTTATTCCATGATGGAATACTTGCTCTATGCCGAGCGGAACAAGCAGGTATAAGGGTTGATGTGGAATATGTGGAAAATAAGAAAAATCATCTTACCCGGAAGATAGAACGTTTGGAACACCAGTTTCAGGACACAAAATTCTACCGTCATTGGCAACACTCCGTAGGTGGTAAGATAAATATTCATTCCAACCAACAACTTGCTCATTTTCTCTACGATATTAAAAAGATCACACCACCAAAGGAAACTGTATCAGGTCAGGGAGCAACCGATGAAGATGCTTTGAAGACTCTTAATATTGAGGAATTAAATAATCTACTGGAAATACGAAAGCTAAAGAAAATCCGTGACACCTATCTGGATGCTTTTCTCCGGGAACAGGTTGATGGTTATATTCATCCTTTTTTTAACCTGCATCTGGTTAGGACGTTTCGTTCAAGTTCCGACTCACCGAACTTCCAGAATATTCCCAAAAGGGATGAGGAAGCAATGCAAATAATCCGGCAGGGACTTTTTCCACGTCCGGGTCATCAGCTCTTGGAAATCGACTACTCAGGATTGGAGGTCCGGATAGCGGCATGTTATCATAAGGATCCAACGATGCTCAAATACATAAATGATCCCTCATCTGATATGCACCGTGACATGGCTATCCAGATATTTAAACTTGACTCATTTGATAAAAAGATTCATGGAGTCCTCCGACAAGCTGCAAAAAATGGATTTGTATTTCCTGAGTTCTATGGTGATTACTATGGAAACTGCGCAGAGAATATGGCTTGTGGATGGTTAAAGCTTCCAAATGGGACATGGAAACCAGGTCAGGGAATAGAACTAAATGGAATACATGCTTCCGATCATCTTATCAGTAAAGGAATAAAATCACTCACTCAGTTTGAAAATCACGTTAAGAAGATTGAGGAGGATTTTTGGGGAAGACGTTTCCCGGAGTATGATGCTTGGAAAGCCCGCTGGTGGAAGACTTATCAGAAATATGGTTATATTGATCTTCTAACCGGATTTCGTTGTAATGGAGTGATGGTGAGAAATGAATGCATTAATTCTCCTGTGCAGGGGGCTGCTTTCCATGTAAACCTTAAATCTTTTATCTTATTGGACAAAGCCATGAGAGAAGAAGGTTGGGATTCAAGACTCATTGGTCAGATTCATGACTCAATCGTTATTGATGTCCACCCGGAAGAATTAGATCATGTTGTAAAAACCGCCAGAAGGATAACCTGTGAAGATGTTCCGAAAGCTTGGAAATGGATCAATGTTCCTTTGGATATTGAAGCTGAAATCAGCCCGGTTGATGGGAGCTGGGCAGAAAAAAAGAAAATGGATTAAATTTTTTATTTAAGAATTTTTTTATTTCATATAATTTATTTATATTTAACTCATTAACCTATGTCACTATACTTAAAATATCGACCAACTGACCTTACTCAAATAAAGGGGAATTCTGATGTAATCAGTACCCTGGAAGGGATGATGGGGGACCGACATACTCTCCCTCATTCCTTCCTTTTGCATGGAGGAACGGGCTGTGGTAAGACTACGATTGCCCGGATAATAGCATCAAAGCTGGAATGTTCAGATATGGATCTGATGGAAGTCAATACTGCAGATTTCCGGGGAATTGATACAATAAGGGAGTTAATTAAAAATTCCCAGTTTATGCCTATCAAAGGAGATGTAAAGGTATGGATCATAGATGAAGCCCACAAGCTCACTAACGATGCACAAAATGCTTTGTTGAAAATTCTGGAAGATACCCCCAAGCATGTTTATTTTATTATCTGTACAACCGACCCTCAAAAACTCCTGCCGACAATAAAAGGTCGTTGTCAACAATTTCAACTAAAGACCTTATCGGAAACGGAAATGTATTCTCTTCTCCGTAGGGTAGTAAGGGATGAGAAGCAGGAATTACAGAAAGAAATTTATGATCAGATCATTCAGGATTCTCTTGGTCATCCAAGGAATGCCCTGCAGATACTGGAACAGGTTTTAAATGCCCCCGCTGATCGTCGCTTGGAGATAGCCCGGCAGACTGCTGAACGTCAATCACAGACAATTGAACTCTGCCGGGCTTTACTCAATAAAGGTGGATGGAAACAAATTTCCACTATCCTGGAAGGATTAAAAGATCAGGAGCCGGAGGGTATCCGTAGGGCGGTTTTGGGCTATTGTCAGGCGGTTTTACTCAAGTCAGATAATACCCGGGCAGGATTAATCATGGAGGAGTTTATTTCTCCATTTTACGACTCTGGATTCCCCCAGTTAGTATTTGCATGTTATACCGTTTATAATAATTAATTATGACATTAATAGATTTACGACTTGAGTACAAGAGACAAACCGGAAAATCAAATATTCCAATTAACCATGATCACTATGATGATCCGGAATACATTGTATGGTTAGAAGAACAAATAGTAGAATTAAACAAACCCGTCATTATTTGGGGAGAACCATTAAGAAAGGAGAATAAAATATGAACTACGAAGAAGACATTAAAATCGACGACACAGCACTCGATGTGGAATGGCTGGAACAGCCCGGATTGATGCTCCGATACTCCCGTCATGCTGCCAATGCCCGGATGGAGGTTGATAAGGCAAAGGAAGCATTTGAATTGACAAAAGCGGAGCTGGACAAAGAAATCAGGTCTTATCCTGATCGTTTCGGTATTGAAAAAATTACTGATAAGGTAGTTGAAAATACCCTTCCTATGCAAAAAGATTATAAGGAAGCAAGTGAGAGATTGATCAATGCAAAGTTTGAATTGGATGTAGCTAACGGAGCTTTACGAGCAATGGAAGCTCGTAAGGATGCTCTTGAAAATCTTGCCCGTTTACTCGGACTCCAATACTTTTCCGGACCAAAGATACCGAGAAACCTTTCAGAAGAGAAGGAATCCCGTCAGACAAAAATTAACTCTTCCATTGCAAATAAAATGAGAACCAGACAAAGAACCACTTAATAAATAATTTTATGACAAAAGAAAGATCACATTCCTTTAAAGGAAAAATTGTATCAAGTGCTGAAAAGCAGAAGAAATCGTCCCGTGGGGGGAAGGCTTATATTGAACTACCAAAGGGTATTGAATTTTTAAAACTCCCCGATAATGCAAAATCGGTAAAATTGGATTTCCTCCCTTACATTATTACATCGGAACATCACCCGGAGAGAGATGATAAAGCAGGAGTAGCCCTTCCGGGAACTCCGTGGTACCGTCTTCCCGTTAAAGTCCATACCAAGGTAGGGGCTAATAATGAAGCAGTGATATGTCCGAGAGTGTTTGGAAAGAAATGTCCGATATGTGAATATCAGGTAAAAAGAATCAAGGAGGGAGCAGATAAGGAAGAATTCAAACTGTTGTATCCACAGGAGCGGAGTCTTTATATTGTAATCCCGGTAGGGGTAAAAGATTTGGAGGAAAAACCTTATGTTTGGGATATGAGTGATTTCCTATTCCAGGAAACATTGATTGAGGAACTCCAGGAGGATCCGGATAATGAAGATTTCTTTACTCTCGAGTATGGGAAAACAGCTAATCTTCGATTGAAATGGAAAGAGATTGGTAAGAGTAATTTCCCAGAGATTGTTAGCATTACATTTGAAGATCGGGAACCTTATGGGGAAGAGGTACTTGATGATATCCCTTCACTGGATGATTGTATAAAGGTTTTACCGTATGCTGATCTGGAAGCAAAATTCTTTGATCTCGATAAGGAAGAAGATGCTGGGAAGATTGATGATAGGGAACCTGATGAGGGGGAATCAAAGAGAACAAAAAGGTATGGTCGTCAGGAGAAAAAAGAAGAACCTGAACCTGAACCAGATCCTAAGGAAGAAGCTCCTCCAAGACGTTCCCGTAATCGTACTCCCGAACCCGAACCAGAATCCGAACCTGAAGAGGAGAAACCGGCAAGGTCATCCCGGAAGGAAGAGAAATCTAAGGGATCCGATAAATGTCCCCACGGACATAAGTTCGGAGAGGATACTGATAAATTCCCAAAGGACTGTGATAAATGTCAGATTTGGGATGACTGTATAGATGTTTATGAGAAAAACAGAAAGTGATATGGGATTTTTACCAAAGAAAACAAAAAGGGAAAACTATCGACTTGTGGGGGCTTCAATGCCTCCACAGGTTCATATCTACCTTACTCTTTATACTCTTGCAAAGGAAATTGGGAAAACTGATGTCATAGCCCAATTACTTGAAGCATGGACTGAGGAAAGAAGGAAGGAGGAGTCGGAGGATATTTTGATAAAAGAACTTGTAGGTAGGATTCAAAGGAAATGGTTTGAATTGAAAAAGGAAAAGACCTCTATGACCTTTGATGATTACAAGATTAAGATGACTCAGGAACTTGTCAGTAAAGGTCTTCCGGATGATTATATAGTCACAGTGTTAAACAAAATTGAGCAGTATGAAGCGGTCAAGAGGGGAAGAACCACTTAGCTCTCAGGTCAAGCGGAAAGTTACTCAGGAACCTTTCTCAATCCAACCTATACAAAAGGAGGAATATGATGGGAACTTTGGAAGAGTTATCAGCACCGGTAGTACATTACTTGACCTTGCAATATCGGGCGGAAGGATTCGTGGTGGAGGAGTGCCAGGAGGGATTCTTGTTGAGATTTTCGGTCCCTCCGGCTCTGGAAAAACAGTCCTACTTAGTGAAATGGGAGGATCTGTCCAACGGCAAGGTGGAGACCTTATGTTCCATGATCCGGAAGCCCGATTAGATAAGACCTTTGCTAAGATGTTTGGAATGGAGGTAAAGGAGGAAAATTATAAACAACCTAATCGTGTCCCGGAAGTATTTAAAGCTGTCAGGGCTTGGGAACCAGAAGGAGATAAGAATGTTATTCATGGAGTATTTGCCGATTCCCTTGCTGCACTCTCCACTACTCAGGAAATGGATAATGATGAAGGTGATAAGATGGGAATGCGTCGGGCAAAGGAATTCAGTGAAGAACTCCGTAAGACCTGCAGGATATTAAAACAGAATAATTACCTGATGGTCTGCTCAAACCAGGTAAGAATAAACATTGATGCCGGACCTTACGGACAGAAATATACTACACCTGGTGGAGAAAGCATTGGTTTTTATTCCTCACTCCGTCTCCGTACACTCAAACCCGAGAAGATCAAACGTAAAATAAAGATCAAAGGGAAAGAGGAAATGCGGGTAATTGGAGTAGAAACCCAGGTGGAGGTTTTTAAATCATCCATTTGGAAACCATATCATATAGCCCCTGTTACAATACTTTTCGATTATGGAGTGGACGACATTCGGGATTGTCTTCAGTACCTTAAAGATTATTACCAAACCCGGGTTTATACCATAGGTAATCAGACCTTATCCAATTCCATGGAAGAAGCTATTCAAATGGTAGAGCAGGATAATTTGGAAGAAGCCTTGCGGGAAGAGGTAATAAATGTATGGGAAGAAATTGAATCTAAGTTTAGATCAGAACGTAAACCAAAAAGACCATGATAATACTAACTAATGACCCGTCTTTTACTGCTTGGGGATATGCTGTACTGGATGATGGGGAAATAATAAAAACAGGATGTATTAAAACTGCTCCTGAACAAAAGAAACGGCGTATCCGGGCATCCGATGATCGGACTCGTAGAGCATCTGATATTGTACAGGAGTTATTAAAACTCATTGATGAATATGATGTTGACTTTATGGTTAGTGAAGCTCCACATGGTTCCCAGAATGCTCAAGCAGCTATTATGATTGGTATGGTAGCAGGGATTACCACAGCTATAGCAGAATGTAAGAATATTCCCATTGAATACTATTCCGAGCAAGATTCAAAGAAAGCCGTATTAGGTAAACGAGCTGCTACAAAGGAGGATATGATTGAAGCTATTGATAAATTATATGATGTAGACTGGACAAAGGTAAAGTACATTGATGAAGCCGTAGCTGATGCTCTTGCCATACATTATGTTGCTACAAAACAATCACAGATGCTTAAAATGTTAAAGAGATGAGAAATTATCAAAATCTAAAACTTATAGTCAATCACGACTACGCTTCTTTTAATGTTTCTATTTACGGTCAGGTAATAGAAGGAACAAGACTTTTTATCATAGGAGCAGAGGACGGAAGATTAATAGAACAGGAGATCATAGCTGAAAACGAACTTACTCCAATGAAAGAATTCAAACCATTATTAACCATGAGTGAATTTGTTTTTAACTCATTCCTAAAATCAGTTGTTGAGTATGCAAATAATATTCAAATCAAGACAAAAGATGAAAGTCTTATTGAAGGTAAACTTCAAGCAACAGAGAAACATTTGGAAGATATGAGAACTATTTCTATGAAATTACTTAAAATAGTATAGGAGATGAAAGAAGATACAAAGTGGAAAATCGTAAATTTTATTAAAAAGATTCTTCAAGTCAAAGAACATACTCCTAATTATATAATTGAGGAAAGGAAAATACAAAAAATACAATCAACTCATATAATTCCTATTCATGAAAGAGACCGTTTTCTCAAGATGGAGGAGGAAATGATAATGCACTACGAGAAAGAACTTTCTATTGGAATTGCTCAAACAATGGTAAGTATGGGAGCAATAAAATTTGAAGTGGAAGACGATACAATGTCCGGTAATTTGAAAATTAGAGCAACTACTTTTGTACCCGAGAAGATATGAAACATTTATGTGAATGTGGTTGTGGAAAAGAAGTTACTATTTATCGAGGTAAGTCACGTAGATTTATACAAGGCCATCATATGAAGGTTGATTATATTCGTAAAATGCATTCCAAACGAATGATGGGGAATAAATTATTTCAAGGAGGTAAAATGCCTCAATCTGCTAAAGACAAAATTGCAAAAAGTCAAACAGGAGTAAATAATTCTGTTTGGAATGGAGGAAGAACAATAAGCGGTGATGGATACATAACTATATTACAACCAGAACATCCTTTTGCAGATGTTAATGGACGAATAAAAGAAGAAAGATTAGTAATGGAAAAGCATCTTGGTAGATACTTATTAAAAACAGAAATTATACATCATATAAATAGAAATAAGCAAGATAATAGAATTGAGAATTTACAAATAGTGACAAGTTTAGAACATGGAAGAATACATCATAAAGGAAATGCATATGCATTGGGATATAAATTCACGGAAGAACAACGCAGAAATTCATCTAAAAGTAAACTTGGTCGTATTGTTTCTGAAAAAACAAAACACAAATTATCAATAAGTCACATGGGGAAAACTCATACAAAAGAAGCATGTAAAAAGATAAGTATTGCTCGTCAAGGATCAAAAGACTCTATTCAAACTCGAATAAATAAAAGTATATCCGCAAAAATTGCTTGGAGTAAAAGAAAAAAATCATGTTGAAATCACTACACATTTCCAATTTTCAATCTCACAAAGACACTTCTCTGGATTTCTCTGACGGAGTAAATATAATCATAGGAGCATCTGACTCGGGTAAATCAGCTGTTATCCGAGCTTTAAAGTGGCTGACATGGAACCGACCATCGGGTGATGCCATACGTAGTAACTGGGGTGGAAAGACTGAAGTAGAGTTATTTACCGACGATGCCCATATCGTACGTAGTAAGGATAAGGAAGAACTTTATGTCTTAGGTGATCAGCATTTCCGAGCATTCCGGACAGAAGTACCAGAAGAAATTGCCAATGCTTTAAATATGTCGGAAATTAACCTACAACAACAGCTTGACTCGCCGTTCCTTCTATCATTAACTTCCGGTCAGGTAGCAGAGCACTTTAATAAAATAGCTAAACTTGAACAGATTGACCGTGCTACCTCAGCTATAAATAAAGCTATCCGGGAACTGGAGTCGGAGAGAAAATATAAAACAACTGACCTTGAAACCAAAGAGGAAGATATAAAACGGTTTGAGTATCTTGAAAAGATGGAAGCTGAGGTTGAGGTGTTGGAAGGAATGGAAACTCAGTTAAGGAATCTCCGGAGTTCTTTATCCAATATTACAGTACAAATAGATGATTATGATGAATGTGAAAAGTTTATAATATCAAATGAAAGTGTTTTAGCAGATGAGGATAAGGTAAACAATCTTCTTACTCTCTACAGTAGAAAAAAGGAATTGGAAAGGGAGGAAGAAGAGTTATATCATTTGACTGAGGATATTGATCTTACTCAAGTTGATATTGTTAAACATAAGTTAATTCTGGAGACGGAACCATTGGTAAACTCCTTACTGGGATTATATGATAATAAAAAAGCCCTTGACAAGGCATTTCTCACCCTCCGGAAGGCACTTTTGGATTTAAATAGTATTGACCTATTGCTTAATAAGAAAGTGGCTGATTTGGGCTTTAAACAAGCTCAGTTTAAAAAGGAAATGGGTGATGTTTGTGTTTTATGTGGAAGTAAATTGAAATAGATATGAAAATACCAGCAGAAATAGAATTTAAGATGAATATAAATGATTCCGTTACTAAATTACAAAGACTTGGAGAAGTAGCATATAAAGCAGTAAATGCTGTAAATGATTTTAATAGAGCTTTGGAAGAATGTAGAAGGATGGATATAGAAATATCTATAAATTATAAACCTTCCACAAAGAAATGGTATCAATTTTGGAGGAAGTGATATGACACACTTAGTAAAACCAAGTAATGATTTTGGATTAGAGTTATGCAAAATACTTAAACTTGATCCAGGCAAGACAAGGACTATAACAATAGTAAGCCCAGTAGATGATTTTGTTCATATAACAGTCGAACAAATATTACAGGAAGATGAAGCAGATAAGTTGATCAAAGTACTGATGAAATTTCAATATGCAGAAGATGGAACGGACAAGACAGATAAGGAAGCCTGATTTAATCCTCACTTCAGACTGGCACTTACGGGAAGATACTCCTACATGCTGGATAGGAAATTTTCAATCAGAACAGTGGGATAGTGTTAATTTTGTAAGTGGATTACAAAAGCGGTGGAATATCCCAGTTATTTGTGCCGGAGATATTTTTCATCATTGGAAGCCTTCACCATGGTTACTTACAATGGCAATGGAGTATTTACCAGCAAAATTCTTCTCTTGCGCTGGACAACATGATATGCCACAGCATAATATTGACTTAATTGAAAAAAGTGGTTATTTTACCTTGATGAAAGCGGAAGTAATTAAAACAATAGATGATTGGGATTTAATTTCACATAATCCAAGTAGAAGTATAGATATTCAATTTTGTCATTTTGGACAATTGCCGAAGAATATGGATAAAAGAAATAAGAATATCCTTGCTTGGCACCACATGACCTACATCACTCCACCCTATCCAGGTGCTACGAGTGGGAATGCAATAAGCATATTAAGGAAATATCCTCAATTTGATCTCATAGTCACAGGTGATAATCATCAGTCGTTCTATACTGAATATGAAGGACGGTTACTTGTAAACCCGGGTAATTTAACTCGACAGACAGCTGATCAAATTGATTTTCAACCAAGGGTTGCTCTCTGGTATGCAGATACAAACTCGATTGAGTGGGTAAATATTCCTATTCAGAAAGATGTTATAACTCGGGAACACATTGAAGTCAAAGAACAACGGGACGCCCGAATAGATGCTTTCATATCCAAGTTGAATGGCGACTGGGTGGCTGGAATGTCATTTGAGGAAAACCTTGAAGCCTTCTTTGCTAAGAATGATACAAGGGAATCAGTAAAAAGTATAATTTATAAAGCAATAGAGTTATGAAAAAATTATTTAAAGTTAGTTGTTCAGGAAAGTTTGATACATTTTATGATATTTATGTAATAGCTGATACATATGAAGATGCTGGAAACAAAGCATTGCAGAAAATGAAAGATTTAAGATATGATAAAGTTAGTGATTATGTATCAACAATCGAGTTACTTGCAGATGAAAAAGAAACTACTAAAAAATTACTAATATTATGACAGAAAAACAACTACTTGATTTAAAAGATCAGATTGAAGATGCAAAATCATCTGTATCAGAGTTAAAAGGACAGCAAACAGCTCTCCTTAAACAACTCAAAGATACCTACAAGTGTTCATCTATTGAAGAAGCTGAGAAGAAGGCTGATCAGATGAAAAAGGATATTGATAAGCTGCAAAAGCAGATTGATGAAGGTTGTAAGGAACTGGAAGAAAAATATGATGTATGACAATACAACAACTACGACAATCACTGGAACGCCAACAGGGACAAAAGATTCAGATTGAGCAATCCATCAACCAGCTCAAGACTGATTTAACTGAAAATAAACGATCACTCCGTCGACATGAACAGGCTCGTGAAATTGTGCGTACCGTTGGCCTCGCTACACAACAGGAACTTCAATTCCACATTTCGGATATTACATCATTGGCACTTGATGCTGTATTTGATGATCCATATGAATTAAAGGTGGAATTTGTAGAAAGGAGAAATAAAACTGAGTGTGATTTGAAATTTGTGAGAGGTGATATGGAAATTGATCCTATGACAGCAAGTGGAGTTGGAGCAGTTGATATAGCGTCATTTGCCCTCAGGATAGCTTCCTGGTCAATGATGCGTCCACGGACAAGACCTACTATAATCCTTGATGAACCATTTAGGTTTCTATCGGAAAACTATCAGGACAAAGCTTCACAGATGCTAAAAGAGTTATCTGAAAAGCTTGGTTTGCAATTTATCATTGTCACTCACGAGCAGACTCTATCGAGTTATGCTGATCGGACATTTGAAGTATCTATTCATAAAGGAGTAAGTAAAGTAAAGCAGTTATGAAAACGTTATTACCTATTATATTATTTATAATCATTGTATTATCTTGTGAAAAGGTAGATGATGATTATTGCTGGACCTGCACTACATATTATTATGAAAGGATGTATTTGCAGGATGGAGAGATACTTGAAAAGCGATACACTGATAGTTTAGATATTTGTGGTTATACTGAACGGGATATTCAAAAATATGAACGATACCGGACGGTTGAGCCATACAATATTAGCACATGTGGCAATCACATCCGTTGGCAAGAGTGTTTATGTATTAAAAAAGATTAAAATGAAACCGACAAAAGAACAGATAATATTTGGTGATGTCAAATTACGGGAAAAGATTGAACAGCTTAAATCCGAGCTATAATGGAACAACATCGAGCAGTATCAAAGATGATGACTACTCTACGAATGGAATTGGAAGATATAAAACTTCCTGTTTGGTTTAATGCCTTAATCTGTGAGCATTTCTCACAAATGTATGCTGCTGGATATGACAAAGGCCGTCAGGATGTAGTAGGTAATGCTCAAAAGAAACCCGTTGCACAATATAATAGTGATGGTCGACTTATTAATATTTTTCCGGGATTAAATGCAGCAAGCAGATTCACTGGATTTGCAGTAAACAATTTAAACCATGCTATTCTACAAGAACGTCCTTGTAAGGGATTTACCTGGAAATATATAACTGTTGAAGAGTATCAGGAAGCTACTCGGGATAAATTGATGTATTAACGACCTTCAATCAACTCCCATACCTGACCCATAATCAATGTAGGTTGAGTAGCTCCGATAGCTTTTTTAAGTACGAGTAATTCCTCAGTCTTTAGTTCAACATCATCCTTACTATCTTTTATCTTCCGATAAATCTCATATTTCTCCCACTTTGTTTTTTCATTATCCGATTGCTGCGGGATTAGTAAGGAGTTGACACAAACATCTTTTACAGTAAGAGTTCTTCCTTTTTCTCCTTTTAACTCTTCATTGTTTGCTCCGATGAGAGCGGTGTTGATTTTGATTTTCATTTTGATTAAATATTTAATTGGTTACTACTGTTATATTATGTGCAAGTAAAGAAGCAACGGCAGCATCTGATGCCGATGTCCTTGGCTCATTACTTCCTGTGATATATATAGTCTTGGCAGTTGCACTTGATGACGTAGTAGAAGTATCAAGATCAATAATAAGTTCATCAACTTCTGCTGACGATAATCCTCCTGCTGATGCTGGCTGAAAGTTAAATGCTGTAGAGGAAAGGGCAAGTGATTTCCAAGTCCGTCCACCCGATGGAGGAGTATAATTACTAATTGCATTATCTCCAAGTAATTGTATATAAAGAATATTTGCTGGTAAATCATTGAGATCACCATATATAGTGTTACCCCCAGATAAGTATATTGTTGTGACAGAATTGGATAAGAAAGCAATGTCACCAGTAATTGTATTATTTCCTAAGATAATTAAAGTGACTAAAGTACTATCGCTTGGAAGATTATTTAATGATCCTCCGACGGTATTATTTCCTATTATATTAATATATGTAGTTAAAGCAGGAATATCTTCAACAAGACCATTTATTGTATTTACTCCAGAAATAGAGAAATATCTTAATGTATCAGGTAAAGTAGTAAATCCTCCAGTTATTGTATTACTTCCTGCTATGGTCATATTTGCTATTACGGAATCTGATGGCCAGTAATCTAAGTCTCCCCCAATAGTACTATTTCCAGCAATATTAATGTTAGTAACCGTAGACTTAATATCCTGAATATCCCCTGATATAGTATTAAGTCCCCCTATTGTTATATTAGTTAAAACAGAACTAAAGTTAGCAATATCTCCGGTAATTGTATTATTTCCAAACACAGAAATAGTAGCCAGTGTTGACGGAAGATTTACTATGTCTCCTGATATAGTATTGTTCCCCGTAACAGAAAAGAAAGTTAAGCCTTCTTGCAAATTAGTAATATCTCCAGTTAGGGTATTTGATCCCCCAACTTGAAATTGCTTCATACTTGTTGGAATATCTGATATATTTCCTGAGAAGGTTGTCGTTTGATTTAAAGAAAATATCTCACATACACCACCAATATCTGTTACAGAACCAGTGATAGTCCCTCCTGCATATGAACTAAAATATAATAAATTAGGAGATAACTGACTTAAAGCAATTGACATAATTAAAATTGTACCGTATATAAGATAGACATCAGTACAATTTGGGTAATTCCAATTGTTCAATGTGAGTGAAGGTGTATTTGCTAAATAAGTAGAGTCCGTTGTTTTATATGCCCAAGAGGGATTCCCGCTGGTCGCTGACATTGTATGTCCAAATCCTAACAATAAATCAGGATCATTCATTACAAGATTAGCCGTCCCTGAAGGACATTTAACATACTTTGTCTGTAAACTACCTGGAGTAGGAGTCCATGTATCTGTTCCTGTTCCTGTCCCATCCCAATTATCATAAAATAATGCCGTTCCATCTAATATAAAAGTAGCACCAGCGGCAACCTTAACACTAAAAGAAGCACATTTAGATCCATCACCACGTGATGTAACAATCAAAGCACGAGAATAATCATACATAACACGATAAAATCCGGTGGCTTGTATATGAGGCATTATACTTCTATTTGTCCAATGGTATAAATAATTTCCTGAGCAGATCCATCACCTACTGCTCGCCATGAGATAATATTATCCTCTCCATCGGAATCATTTAGATTGACCAATCCTAATTTCTTTGTGAAAGAGGTACCAAGAGTAATATCTACTCCACTTCCGTCAATAATAAGTTCTAACATCCCTGCATCACCATCTGAAGCATTTAATATATCTACTGTACAATCTCCTGTTACAGTACATATCCAATCTTTATACGTTGTACAATCTATATTAAGAGGATTAGCAAAAGCAGCAGTTTGGAATGGTTGAGCTGATGTAGTTAAATCAAACCACCCTTTCGTCCCTCCTGAGTCAGTCCCATAATATTTGCTATTCCCGGGTGATTCCAGATCGTTTACAAGAGTGACCTGATTAACACTATCTTTTGATATAGATTGTGCAAAGGAAATGCCTGTAATGTCGAGGTAAGTGGATAAATCCAAATGATAATACTCTGCATCCTTTCCGCTTGAGTCCCCACTTGATGTTGTCAATCCTCCCTGCAGGTCGAGCAGGTTGTTATGATAGGCATCCGTAATGTTATCAAAATTTACTGATGACTGTCCGGATGTTTGTAATTCTAACTTGGTATAATAATTAGCAAGGTAGGACATAAAATCAAAAGCAATACTGCCTCCACTGATAGGACGATTTATTCCCCGTCCTTCAGCATCCCAGTCAACGTGATAAGCATATTTGTTTATTGTTATCATCTTACGACCATACTAATGTTTCTTCCGTGCTATCAGCTCCATTTCCCTGAATGTTATAAGCACAAACTTTATAAGTAAATGTTTGTCCTGTTGGATCTCCTTCCAGTGACACCATATCTAAATAGGTGTTAGCTGTACCTGAATATAGTAATTTATATGAATCCACCCACGATGAGGAAAGAGTACTGTAAACTGGCTTCCGATAAAGTTTATATCCCTGCGCATTTGCTACGGGGTTCCATGCAGCATAAACTGCCCGACGGAATAGTACCTGACTCAGAGTTAATCCCGTAGGAGCGTCTGGGACATTCCACTCTCCCGTAGGATTCCCACTGGAGTCATAAGTAGCACCAGTAACTGATACTTCCTCTTCACTATAAGCCTCAGCCTCTATATCATATGTCCCATTATTTAAGTCCCATGTAAACCCATTCAATAGAAATGACATAACATCTCCTGATTCATCCAGTATATTATCGTCAGTAATGATGCAGAATGGTTTAAGTATTTTATCAATTAGTATTGTTCCTTTTAATCTGGAGAGTGTTCGACCGTATTTACGAAATTTGGTCTTAGCAAATACTTCATATAGTGGACAGGCTTCCGGAGAGTTTTCTGAAGTCCAAAGATTTGTTAATGTTGTTTCATCACTCAGGAGTAATCCATTACTATAATTGATATTGTTAAGATCAAACAAATGTAATTCAATCTCATCAGTCTTAACAAAGTTTTCATCCAGCTGGTATTCTATCTTATTGTCCAAAGCTGTTTCATTTACCGTAACCTGGAAATCTCCAACATAAGTTGTCATAAAAACTGTTGAAGGATCCCCCGATGGTAGTAAGTTTATCAGTCCGGGAAGAACAATTAAAATAAACTTCTGAGTTGTAGGAAATCCTAACTGCTCCCATATATCATACAAATCACCTGAGAAACTTATAGACCATGTTGTTGATTTATCATCGGTACAGTCGTATATCTGTTTAAATATTACAGCATCAAATGGATCGATAGGTAAAATAGAATCTGTAATTTTCCAATCACCTGTTTCAGGATCCTGGTAAACATAATGATTTGTTTGGGCTCCTCCGTCGAGTCTGAGATAGAATTGAGCAGATACTTCCTGACGGGCAGCCAAGGTGTACCCTTCACCTGACATTTTATAACTGGCACTCAGATTTGTGGTTTCCTCACTCCCGTCATTAAACTGGAGTTCAAAACTATAATATAATCCTACGGTAGCACTGGGAGCAGAAAACTTAATCCACTGCTCAATACCTTTACGATTTGTACCTACATCAATATTAGTAAGGTTAGTATCAGCATACCAAGTATTCTTTGTCAGGGCCCCTGCTGTTGCTGAAGCTGTTGTAAGTATATCAATTGTAAAATCGTTATATACTAAAGTATCCAGTATTTTATCATGCAGTTCTATTATTAATGTATGTAATCCTGCATCATACTCAACTATCTGACTACAATCAATATATTCAAATGTTTCCCCATCACTTCCCTGTTTATATATTTCCTGACGGAGACTTCCAATTTCAACTGCTCCAGTGGAATCATACTTAACCCAATTACCAATACGAGTAATATCTTCCTGTCTTTCCAGTACCCACATATCATTATAACTATACAGAAAGGCACTAAATGGATGAAGAGCTTTGTTTACAGCTTCATATATATTATCATAATCGTAGGAATTACTATAGAACTGAGCATTTTGAACACAGGTCTGTGGTAAGAATGTATCCGTTACTGCCTGAGTCATAGTATCTTCAAACAATGTGGAATTAACATATAAAGGTAAATCTAAATCTGTTAATCCAATAATCTCATTTACCAAACCATAGACAGTACTCTTCCCTCCTATGTCTTTCAATCCATTGGAATACTTATCTTCCAAGCGCCGCATATAATCTGTAAACTGAACCGTTATGCTACCGTAAGGTAATAACTGTCGTTCATTAAGATCACAAATCGAGTACCCACGAAAAGCTACCGTTCCGTCATATGTTATCGTACAAAGGAACTGCCGTTCATATGATCGTAACATAGGGGCAAGTACTCCCATTTCATAATCATTTGCTTCAATTACAATCTTTGCCCCACGACCAATGATAGGAGTGTTATCGTCCTGATAATTTGTTTGTATCGTTACAGAAGATAATCGCAAATCGTCTTCAACAGAATCAGAGTAGTCCTGCTGGTATATTTTTACAGATACCAGCTTACTGAAATAATTATAAAAATCTGATTGAAACCTAAGACCGTATGCCATTAGTATAACGAGTTTTTCTTATTTGCTTTTTTCAATATACCTACAAGAGCATCCTGTTCGATACGGAATACTACTTCTCCTCCCTCAGATGAATCATTACGGGAAGACAGAGAGTCTGCCACATTCTTTGGTAATACTACTTCTCCTGATGATAATAAGGCAGGATAGGAATCATTCGGGTAACCTCTTGGAACTACTCCACCTTTAGCAAATCTTCCTGTCTGCATGCTCAGGAAAGATGTAGGACTTACTGATTTCATAAATCCTCCGACCTTTGCAGGAGCTATGATTGCCATGATAATTTTCATAGCCAGAAGTCTTGCTAATGCAGCCATCAGTTCATTTATAATGCTTTTCAATATCCCACTCAATACCTGTTGCATATCCTTACCACCTTCCATTATTGATTGGAACATATCAGTAAAAGCATCTGCGAGTAAATCGGTAGCAGTCTGAGCATTGGTGAGGGTTTGAAGTTGTTTAGCCATTGATTTAAACATCTCCGTACTACCTTGTCCATTCTCAGACATGGATTGTAACTTATTTTCTAAAGTACTTATTTTGCCAGAGAGCAATTCACTATTGGTTGCTGCGGTATCCAAAGCATTATTCATATCTGTTAACCAAGTAAGCTCCTGTGCATTTTGCAAATCAACCAATTCAATCTTTAATCGTTTTATATCATCTACAGTTTTCTGTACTGCTCTCTCATCAAGAATAACTCCCTTTTCTTCCTTCTTGGTAAACATATCACGAAGATCCCGTTGAGCTGCCTGCAGAGCATAACTGACTACTTCAATTTTACCAGCCAGCCCACCAAAAGCATCAGCTTCCGACTGGAGAATGTTAAGCATTTTGTTATCTTCTGCTTTTTCCTTCTGCTCATTCCACAACTGAAGATCACGATAAGCTTTCCGGATAATAGCAACCTGAGCTACTATATCTGCTCCGGCAGCAATTCCAAAGAGGGAAGTTTTCCCTGCTGATTTTGTAACAAGCTCAATCAGACTTTCATAGTTCTTTTTATATGCTTCAAACTTAGCAGAAGTATCATCAAATGAAGGATCTATGAATTTATGTAATTGAATGGAAGATAAATCAGCATCCAAAGAATCCTTTAATTTTTGAATAGCTGAAACGGAACCTTCAACTACTCCTTTCCATTTTTTCCAATCATCTATTGTTTGTTTTACCCAAGGAACTTTTATGGACAGTTCCGGAGTTTCTGCAATGCGTTTAACAATTCCATCATACAACTCAAAGAATGCTTTAGCCTTATCTACATCAGATCCATCACCCCAGTCAATTAATCTTTCAATACTTAATTTTCCTACTTTAAGATCCTTTTGAATAGCAGAAATTTTTTCATCTAACTCAGCCTGTTTTTTCATCTGCTCTGCTGTCTCCTCAGTAACCTTCAGTAGTTTCTGTATTTCTTCCCTGAGAGTACGATAATATTTTAAATTGGATTCAGCCGAAGTTTTATCATAACTCATTGCAGCCGTGTAACTATTAATAGCAGCATTTGCTGCTTCTATTTCTTTCTTAGCTCCTACAATAGCAACTCTATTCTCTTCCCAATGAGGATTGTTCCTATGGGTAAGGTTCCAAATATATTCCTCCTTCTCCCAAATTATTTGTTTTTGTTTTAATATAAATTCATCATTCTTTATTCCGTCTTTTTGAGCTGCAAGTATTTTATTGTATTTTGATTCCTCAAGGGAAATACGTTCATCTATCATATTTTGAACTCCTCTCAATTCCTCCTCATTGAGATTTTTCAAATTACTGATATACTTATTTGTCCCCTCTATTTGCTTATATACAATATCTCCTATTTTAGTATCGAGTTCCATTTCAGGAGTAGTAAACGTCAGAGCTTCCTCCATGGTTTTTATCTCGGCCTTTACTTCTCTTATTTTCTTAATCATCACTCCTATTCCAATAGATAAACCAGCAATGACTATCCCAAATGGATTGGTTGCAAAGAAAGCAATCAGAGTTTTTAGGGTTTTCCCAAGTGTAACTAAACGAGCACTCCATGAAATTGTAGCTGCTTCAGCTGCAATAACAGCTACTCTTGTTCCGGTAACAACCTGAGAGAACCATATTAAAACCTTACCTACTCCATTGAGAGTATTTAATAAACCGGTTAGGACATATCCTAAAGTACTAAAAATAAGAGCAACAGGTCCAGCAGCAGCTACAATCAATCCCCACTTAATAACACTTTTCTGTTGAGCTTCTGTCAAGGAATCAAACCATTTAGCAACTTTATCAAGTACCCGAGTAAGCCATTCAAGTACAGGAATAAGACCTTCTGCTATTTGCTTCCCTAAGGAAATCATTGAAGTCTGCATCCCTGCTATTGCCTTATCATATCGGAGTTTGATCGTGTCTGCAACCGCAGCAAATGCTTTTCCGAGAGCTCCTGATGAATTAGTAATCTCCTTCATTATCTCAGAATTATACTTCATATTCTTTCCTGATAATGATAAGACTCCAAGCATTGCCCGGATATTTGGAAATACTTTACTGACAAGAGTTTCTCCATAAGCAGCCGACAGCTCATTTAATTTTTGCATTAAAGCCATTATACCCTGCTCACGGAGTATCTTTCTCAGATCACCATACGATGTTTTCATCTGTCCAAGAGCTTCTGATGCTTCATCCATAGCAACAGAACCCTGCTTTGTTTCTTTCATCAACACATTAAACACTCCACGGAGATATGTTGCAGCCTGAGCAGCTGTTGATCCTGTCAGGGTAATCCCTGCCATTGCCCCTGCTACCTGATCAATGGACACTCCAAGATTTGAAGCAATAGGAGTTAATGACCCCATAGCAGCAGCAAATCCAGATGCTTCTGCTTTCCCTTCCCTTACGGCAGCAACCAAGACATCCGTAGCATAAGCTGCCGTCAATCCTGTCCCCCGATAGGCATTTAGAACGGATGTAAGATAGTTTGCTACCTCCTGTGTTGTCCCTAATCCAGCGGCAGCCGCTTTAGCGGATTTATTAAGTACATCCAGTGCCTGAGCTCCCTGAATACCAGACGATGCAATAAAATAAAGACCTTCAGCCAATTCCTTCGGATTACGACCAAACTCCTTAGCCATATTCTGAATATCCTTACTCCAGCCATTTACAACACTCTGAGCCGTTCCGGTTAATCCTACAATCTTCTGAATAGCAAATTCATAATCCTTTGCCATTGACATCACGGCTTTACCAGCCAAAGTCATTGGAGCTGTTATTGTAGCTGATGCCAAGTAACCAAATGTACGGATGCGTTGTGATACCAAAGCAATATGGCCGATAGCTTGTTTTGAGAACACTTCAAATGGTTGAGTTAGAGCAGGAGTGATCTTTGGAACTTTGTTTTGTATATCCTTGACAAAGTCATTTACTCTTGTCTTGGCTGCAAGTAATCCAGAGTCATCTACCCCGAGTGTAATTGTTAGAGTCCCAATATCAGCCATTTTGCTTTGGTTTTAAATTTGTTGGTGGACGAGTTGTATCAGCCCTTTTCTGCTTTTTCTGTGAAGCTTCATATATATCTTTCAATGCTTTTTTCATCTCATCCAAACTTTGTTTCTTGACCTCCTTAGGAGCATTCTTGTCCCACTGAGGCATATAATCAGTCAGTTCAACCAGTTGTACTTTTTTCTTTCCTGCTCCCCACTTGATAGCAATATTGGTTATTATCGTTGCCAATTCTGCCATCCTAAAATCTGCTCTCCACTCTCCTACAGGATCAAGCTGATCAGCTGCTTCCCATTCATTTATCTGATCAGCTGTAAGACCTGGAGAATGTTTCCTTAATATAGGGATTCCCAGGAAATAATAAGTACTTACTACACCATCTAAAAGAACGTCAGGGTGTAAAACCCCTAATTCTCTACAGAGTCGGAACCAGAATTGTCGGCTTGGCCGACTACGGAGTTTTTTACTAATGCCTCCTTATCCTGTTCTGATACCCGATTTATTCGTTGAGCTTCCGTTACAATCTTATCCAGTGATGCCGCAGACATATTCTGACTCAATGTTCCAATATCAGTATGTTGCAGCAATAGATTCCCTTCTTCATCACAAAGGGTAGCCACCGCCAGCTTTGCCCGGAAATCATCCAGTGCCTGTTGATACTTTCCACCAGGTCCTTCTTTTAGTAAGGATGTTTCCCAGCGGTCTCTTTCCCTACCTGACATCTGACGGACAAACACAAAATTATCTTCTCCAAGATCCACTTTTACAATCTGCACTTTCTCTTTCTGCAGAAGGTCTTTACGATTTAATAGTCCCATGATTAGTTTTTGTTTTGTTGTTTATAAAATAAAAAATTCTTGATTAGAATTAGTTTTTCAATCTACTACGACGGAGCTTCAGTAGCGGTACCTGAGTTCATTGTTACAGGTCCACTGATCTTAATAGTAACGTCGGCAGTAATCTTATCATCTGTCGGAATGGTAATAGGACATTCTGTTACCAAACCTTCAAATTCTAATGTAGTTAACTCTGCATCTGAAAGACAGATTTCATAGAAGTGAGAATTAGGATCCTCGAAATCGTCCTTAAATGCATCGTAGGTAGCTCTGGTGAAGTTCATACTGAGGGAAATTGTTCCTGCATCCCTAAAGCCAGCAATGAACTCCCGATAACCACCAGTGGAATCCAGTGACGTTACGTCAATGAAATCCCTTGTCATTGTCGGACCGGTGATAGAATTTATTTCTGCCAGATTAGCCCAAGCTGAACCACTCCAGCGACGAAATTGTGTTCCTACCCCTGATACTGCATTACTCATTTGTTTTTACCTCCTTCTCAATAATTAAATTAAACATTTTTACCTTCTCTGAATGTCAAAATTTATGACAAAATGAGCAAGGCCGTTGTCATCCCAAGTCATGAACGTTGGTCCATTCTTACAAGCAACAACGCTATATAAAGTTCCATTCCATGTCTCCTGTGCCCGGCCATGGAGAGAACTAATTATATTCTGAGCCAAATCCATCGCTTCCCGGTAATCAGAGTTACGAAGTCTGATCTGTACGGATGGGTAATAATATGCTCCTTCTGATTTTCCTGCCAAAGACATACTTGGAGGATACCCGTAACTATCCAATATGACAACAGAGTTTTTTGGAGTAGTCGGTTCTTTACCTACGAAAAGAGTAGTTCCAATGACAAGTCCGAGACTTGTATCGGCAACTAACATGGCAGCAATATCAACTGAAGTAGCATTCATTTTACTGTAGCATTTTTCTTTATCGTATCAATTATCTTGTTCCTATTTTTCTTAAAAGCTGCTTCCAACCATTTTCCTCCTGACCCTGGTCTCGACCAATTAACATCAGGGTGAGTCCCTTCCATCTCATGCACAAACAAAGCATAGTTAGCAGAATAACCCATCATAACAATAGGGCCTCGTTTTGCAAGAGCATTAACAGCTGCTTTTGCTCCTCCTACGATTGCTGTGTGTTGTGCTCTCATATCCTTTGCTTTTGCCCCGGTCTTTGGATTCTTTTTGAAATGACCTGATAAACTATCTCCATGTTCCCCTTCAGCTGATACAACAAACCAACTTGCCCGGAGATTACCAGTATCAACAGGAGTAAGTGGAGATTCATTTTCTGTAGCATTCCTAATCAATACAGCTGATTCAATCAGTCCCTTAGAAGTACGATCTTTAATTCCAAGGATTTGAACATTGAGATTTTTTAACACCTCATCCAACCCGGTGATAGTTGTCTGATTATATCCTCCGAGATGACCAACACTTCTTTGTCCAAATCCTCTTAGTCGCTTTGCCATATTATGTTAACCAAGGTGTTAAAAATGCTTTTCGTAAAAATACAGTATTTGAACCAACTGCAGGTGTCTTTTCAAATCTTTTAATTATATGAGCTCCCACAATTTTATGAGGATCATAAAAGCTACCACTGCTATCACTGCTATCTTCCAAATCAGTCAATGAACCAAGATACAGAAATCCTTCTTCATCCAAATCCTGATTGACAAAAACTATTGCCCTACAAATATCCTGATAACCAATAACCTGGTTCCCGGTAATGGTTCCAAGCACCTGAGCTTTTTCTTCCCACCTACATACAATTTCCACAGGATCATCAAATGTAATAGAACCATAACCATCTTCCTGAGGATTCCCCCAATAGACAGCAGTCTGTACTAATCTTGATGTTATGAAATCTGCTATACTCATCACTCGAAACTTTTAACTGCATATATTGATGCTGCTTTCAAACCGGTCTTTGCAATTAACCCTGATGGATCAAGAGCAAGTAGGAGTTGTCCGTAGGGGGTAGATTCAAAACCTTTCCCCCACTGTCCGGCGTACTTTATCCTTGCATCTCCGATCTGCTCCTCCATAGCAACCCGGGAAGTCGTACTGGCTATGATGTGAGCAACATAACAGGCTTGAATCTTTGCAAGTAAAGTATCACTGATTGTCCCGGTATAATATTCATATACCTTTGTAAGTATCAAATCGACTGTTTCCAATAAAACATTGACATAACCTTCACCAAGACTTGAGTCCTGCATCAGATCAGCTACATCATCTGTTGTTGCTAATACGGCCATATTTTACCTCCTTTTCTTTCTTACGTGTTGTTTCCAATAATGGATCAATATAATTGAATACTGATGGCTTCCATCGCAGTCGGAGCCAATCGAGTGTTTCATACAACTGGGAATAATCTCCATAAACTAATCTCTCAGGATACACTACTTTACAATCCAGTCCTTCCGTGATCATCTCCACAAACCGCTTTTCATATTCATGAACCAACCATAACCACCCTTCCTTCTCAGACGAAATCCCTACGGCTTTCCTTTTATCGGGATCCTTGAAGGCTTGCATATATCCTGTCTTTTGACAAGATTCCACTATATCTGCTGTTCTCCTGCGAACGATTACCCATTTAGCATGAGGGTAGGCTGAGTGCCATACAGCCCAAATGAGAGCTGCTCTACTGCTTTTATAAAACCATTCCCCTTTTTCATATCCTTCTCTTTCAAATATCTCATCTACAGAATCCTTCCAGGTAAGTGGAATTTTTATATGTTGTTTATCCGGTAGTGGGTATTGTCCCATTTCATCAGCCCAAATACTTGCAAGGTAAGGTTTTTCAAGTACCTCCTTTATAGCATCATTTTCATTTACCCCTTTATACCCGGACATACTTCCACCAAATGCTCCACAACGATTTATCACTCCTGCAATCATGGAAGCTCCTGATCGTGGGACACCTGTAACTATTATTGGAGGACGTTCTATCATGCTCTGTATTTATTTCGCACCATTACTCTTTCTGCCATTTTTTCACTATCCGGAACAACCCGGACTTTCTGCTGAGGATGTCGGCGATAGTGAGCAAGTATTGACGGACAATACCCCAGTTTCAATCCTGCTTTGAAACAACGTAGACTAAATTCATACTCCTCCATTGTGTTTAATGACTCGTCAAATGTACCTATTTTTTCAAATACTTCCTTACGATACATTAAAGTTGCTGAATGAATATAATTCTTTACAAGCATATCACGAAGTGTGGGATGCTCTATTTTAGGTTTATATAATATCCGATCAGACTTATATGAATAAAATTCCTCTGCCCACCCATGAATAAAATCAGCTCCGGTGCTTTCAAAAGTCCTGATGGAATCCTCAATACAGTTTGGAGAGAGCATATCATCTTCATGTAAATAACGAATGTAATCTCCTTCCGCCTGTGGGAGGACTTTATTAAAGTTTGCCGGCCAATTTCCACTACCCTGTCCAAGTAATAACTGAACACCTTTCGGCACACTGTCAATAGCATCCTGGAGCCATCCTCTGTCCACTTTGTAGGGAATAATTACAGTTACTAACCTGTTGAAGAACACTCTTTGTTGCACGTAGTGATTTACCCAATCTAAACCTATTGCCTGTAATATACGGGGTTTCCCGTGGAAACAGATAAGATTGGCTCCGTGGGGGATGCTATCTAACAGTTGCCTGCTCCTTGGTTTAAAATCATATATGGTGTTTGTAATGTTTTGCCAAAATAAATCTGCTTGTATAACTGTCCGTAAATAAGTATCCATACGCTTCCCCGTAGGAGCTTTGAAGGATTGCCAAACCTTCTTTATCTTCTCCGATTCGGCAGGGAACCAAACCAAACCAGTAGCCAACTGCCCTACCTGCCAAAAGTCTTGGAGTGTAATAAACTTTTTACGATCAGGAATGATATCAATAAGGCGTTCCAGAGAGTTGATTACAGCGGTATCTAAATCAATGTAAAGGAACGGTCGGTATTGTTCCATTGCAGGAGAGTAGAGTTCCATACGAGACCATGTACCGGGGAGAGTAGTCTGTAAAGGAATTACTTCAAATCCCTGCAGGTCATAATGAGTAGAGGCTTTATCCCACATGCAGATAATTCGTGGACGAACAGGAGATTGCCATTTTCCATTAATGTGTCGGGCAATCAGCTGGACATCTCCCATCGAGAAATCTCCTCCTGAACGTAATACAAGCATTATGGTTTCTCTCTTTTTCATATCTTCCCCAGTAAATCCGTTACAGCATGCTCAAGTTGTTCTTTTGGATTAAGCCATGTTTTGGAAAGCAGATAATTCTTTTCCATTGCTATCTTTGCTTTCCGGTAATCGTCCGGAGTCAACTGATTACATACTTCCACAATCTCCTCTATATTATTAACCCTGATCATACCAGCAGGATCAAAATACTGCTCAATATTTGAACAACCATAATATATTGGAAGAGTATGTGATTGGAAACAATCCAAAAGCTTTTCTGAAAAGTAATTCCGGATTGACGTATTTTCAATAGCTATATGGAACATTGAATCAAACAATGGTTCCTTTGATGCTCCCAGTATCAATTCCCCTTCATAATTTACTTCTGTCCACGGGACAAAGGTATGCCAAAACTTAGCATTTCCACTCAGATAAAATCTCTTTGGAACTGTTATCCTATCACGATTCTTCCAAACCTGATGACGCAATTCATACCCTTCCATCTTAGAATCACTCTTCCCACCAACAACAGTAGATACTGAGAAATGCTTCCGTGGAGATTTGTAATTGATTACCCACGGTTTTGTCATATGAAATTTTATAGCCTTTAAATTAGACTTGAGTAGCTCGTTATGAAAAGTAAACAGATAAGAATAATATTCCGGATGCTTCTTTACCAATCTGTATAATAGACCTTTTCTTGGTTCTTCCAATACCTGAATACGGATATTTCCACGCTGTACTCTCGAACGGTTCAATTCATCTATGTAAACATCCACATCCTTGTCTGAGTAAACCTCAAACGGGACGGGATTATTACCATAGTGAAATCTTACCTTTTTCATACCTTTGCTACTAATACATCTTTTTCAACATAACCATCTTCCAAATAAAACTGATATGCCTGATTGATCTTTGTTATTTTGTGTCGGAGAATATCGGTATTGAATCCACATTTTTCCTTTTTCCAGTCCCTGAGATCATCAATCAGGAGAGTGTGAGTCTTAACAGGATGGTTCCGAATAATTTCCAATTCCTGAAGTAAAGGAGATTTTCCATTTCCTTTGTGAGCATCAAGCCAGAAAGTAACAGGTTCTTCTATATATCTTAATAACACTCCCAGCACTTTTACTGTATCTCCAAGAAGTAGATGGACATCCGGGTGATCCTTAAATCTTTCCTGGCAGTGATTATATCTCTCAGGGTCTATCTCAATAGAGTAAACAATCTCAAACCCTTCATCCAGTGCCTGTTGAATCCCATCGCCATAATTGGAACCGGTCTCAACAAAAACCCTATTTAAGTATTTTCCAAATAATCCCTTAGTCGCTGACATAACTCCTTATTTTATCTTTCCAATAATTAAAAGTTAATTTCTCCTTATCCCATTTTCCTTTCTTATACAATTCCCATATATTATCAAGAATTTCTTTTGTAACCTCTTCCCATTCACTTACGTATACTATAGGTAAATCATTATAAAACCATGTATTAATACCTTTCTTTACAATCGGTATAGCTCCCATGTAGAGTGTTTCCCAAAGGCGGTGAGTATCTATACCATTTCCATCAGGACAGAATACATATTTATGATTGTAAATATTATTCAAATATTCATCAAATCCTACTCCATTAACTCCATGGAAAGATGTAACCCAAGGTTCTTTTTCAAACAAATCATACAACGGCTGTCGTTCCTTTGGATTGGTTTTTACATTGGAATTAAGATATACAAGATTCTTGTATTTCCTTGGTATTTTCAACCAAGCTTCCATCTTCTCTTTCTTCCGGATATTCTTAAACCACTTATCATTTTCCAACCCTATTGGGATCGACTCTACCTTAGGATTAGTAGTATTTACATTTTGAGTAAACCAATGAATAACATTATCCGGAACCTGGAAAGAATCATCTATATTTACATCACAATTATGAGTAACAATAACAAACTCACACTTTAATCCTTTGATTTCCTCAAACAGCTGACGGACATACATTGTATGAGTATAAACAATATTCCTTTCCTTTAAAGCACAAGGACAATAAGTATTTTCCAAAGGGTTGCAATCTTTAACTCCCTTTGGATAGTAAACAAGATCAGCTACCCCTACAAATTTTTCTCCTGTAATCCAATCCATCATGTTACCCGTTTACGATTTTTAAACAAACAATTTGTTAATCCTTCTTTACGGTTTCCCAATAAACCACTCCCAATGAGTAAATCAAATCCATGTTTATCAAGATACTGTTTTACCTCTGCAAATAAATGGTCACCAGTATAATAATGTTCAAACACTACTTCCGTGATTATATATTGTACAGTAGATAGGTAATCTCCCAAACCTTCGAACACTTCTATTTCCACTCCTTGTACATCCATGCAAAGGAGATTGATCCTGTCCAGTCTGACCTGTCGCATAAATGTATCCAGTCGGGTAGCTTCAACAAGAGTCTTTCTTTGGAAAAATTCATTTTGATTGTCCCTATGCCAAAGTAAAGAAGAAGCTCCAATATTTTTATCTACACTCCTTTCCATATCAGTTGGAAAGAAATCCACCATTCCATCCAGATTGTAAACAGCTTTTTCAACAAGGGTAATAAATGGATTATGTTGCAGATTTTGTTTGCAGAGAGCGATGGATTCCGGATTACATTCAAACGTGTATAATTTTTCAGGATGATAATATTTCCAAAGCTCAACCGTATCCAACCCATCCCTGCTACCACATTCAATAATCGTTCTTACCCTCTCAGGATTTATCCGGTTTAAGAATTTTCTATTTAAGTATGAACTATTCATTACTCATGTATAAGTGAAGATTCTTTGAATGAATATGTAAATTATTAATCTTTACATCTTTGCAATCATACCTGAAGTAAGGGACTTTCCTTCCGTCTCCATTTTTCCAAATAACAGTATAATCCAGATGTGCCCTAAGTAATTGTCCGATGTAATGATCTTCTGGTTTTACTCCCGGAATACCATCAGGAGTTCCCCCAACATACTGCCCCCACGAAGCCGGATCAAATATTGATTGAAATTTATCAAAACCAACAGAGCACTCCGCAAATGGTAATGTAGGTAATGGAACCATCAAACCCGGGTATTCTTTGGTATATACCCTCATCAGGGTCATTTCATTTACCATATCCATTCCATAACGACGACGGATTTCCCGGACTTTATATTGATGTAATAGTCCAAGAATGAAAGTAGTCATGTGAGAAAGTGCTTTCGGATTTTTAATAAACATCATTCCTGTCATCACTTTGTCCGGACCACCGTAGGTAATAGCAAGATTTTGATAAGAATGAATAAATATAGGGTGATAAGATTCAATATCAAAGTAAATCAGTACATCATTTTCAAAATGATAAACATCATGTAAATTCCTGGTAGTTATAAAATTTGCTATATACATTAATCTGGTAGTGGTGATTGTCCAAAAATCATTTTCCCCTCTACCATAAAGAACTTCAAAAGTATGAATATCATCCGATGTACATTCCCGTTTATCTACAACATTTATATTATAGAGGGAGAACACCGGGTCACTCATCCAAATATGATCAGTAATGAAATAAACAGTAACGTTTGGATTAAACAAACGGAATTGCTTGAAAGTATATTTCAAATAATCCGGTAAACTTCCTCCACTATGGAACATCACGACTGTCATAACCACGAGTGCATTGTTAAAAGATCATTATTTGTATGACGGAAAGTTGATACATAATTTCTTATCTCATCATCAGTCCACCTACGTTTTTTCCAGCGATGACAAACACTTACATTTTTGTAGGTATAAGCATTAGGCCAATATTTTGATACAAAATTACCATAAAGTTCATATTCAGAAAATCCACTTCCTTCATTCATCTGATTGATCACTTCCACACAATTATTAAAGAACTCTTCCGGAGTCATCTTCTTTTCATTGAGCAAATATTGAATCATACCCCTCTTGAAAAACATTAACTCCGATATAAATGAATGAGGATAAATCCGGTCGAGATCCAATACAGTTTTCATCAAATGGAAATATGGAAGATGATGTTGGTCTCTCCCGAGAAAGAAACAAGGAGAAGCCGGTTCTATTTCAATCGGCTTATTTATTATTGTATCAGCATCAACTACAAGATAATTATTTGTAGTAACCTGCTGAAAGAGTTTTATGAATTGTTGTCGATACCATCCCTGACGGGAAGTCATCTTAATCTTTGAAAAATCAAAATCAATTACTTCTTCATCCCGGTGTGTATCAGCTTCCACCCAAATATATTCCTCCGGAATTGCTACCGGAGCTATCAAATGATATTTATGAATACCCTTGATATGAAAATTAATGGATTCCAACACAAACGGAAGTTTGTTAAAATCCTTTTGGGAAACGGTTATTAATACATCAAACATCAGCTGATAATTTTATCCAGTCAGCAGGAAAGTTATTTCTTTTAGCCCTATCCAGTCGGGTTATCCAGAAATCAGGAGTAACCACAACTTTATCAGGATTGGTATTAAGTAGAGCAGCCCACCAGGAAAATGTTGAATTTGCTATGATCTGATGTTTACATAACCGCAGCAATTCAAAATCCAGGTAGTATTGTAAATGCACAAATGTTATCTTCCTATCAAAATAATCCTCTATGAAATGTCTTTTACACCAAGCAATATCATCAGAGAAGATATACAATGGTCCATCAACCATGCTTATTGCCCGGGCATAATAACTGAAAGGTAATGTTGGAATGGTATCACTTGTCAGGTAATCATCCCTACGGATATGAACCCCAATAGAATTTTCCAAACGTATCTGCTCAAGCAAAGCATAATACTCTTCCGTATGAACCTGTTCCTTTAACCAAACTTCCCTTTGAAGCATTGGAAGTATATCTTTAAAGTATTCCATATACTGCCAATATCCAAAGAAGTTCTTTCCATCCATTTTTTGGTAGGAAAGATCAAATGTAGGACGATGTTTTGAGTCAGTAATAGTCTGGGCTCCCACAAAAGGAGAAAAGGCTAATTCCAAAAGGAAATTGCCTAACATATATTCCCTATGTTTACTTTTCCCGAAGTTAGATATATCATACCGGACAACGATTCCATTCTCTTGCATCTGTCGACCAAAAGCATATTGGAAAAGTTGATTTCCCAGTCCACCCATTAATCTAACTACGTTCATCGAGAATTTCTTTTACAGTCAACTTACGGAACTGTGTAATAGCAGATGTAGGTGATGCATTTAAGATTTCAATTCCCATTGCCTGAGCATCACGAGCAATGTCTTCAAATCCTCTCAGGTGACGTTCAAACGGAAGCTTTCTCCGTTTCCTTTCATCACCGACATTTATAACACCTCTCCCATATAGATTATGCCAGTGCTGACGATTATCACCATTTAGTGACATATCAAACCCGAGTAGGATAATTCGCTTTGCCCCGGCATGAGCTGCAACACTCACTGCGGCAGCTCCGGAGTTCCCATTCCATGAAACAAGATTAGGAGCAGAACTTATACCTCTTGGTTTCCTTCCGTCCCTCCCCAAAAACTTAATCCATGTTTCCTTTGAGGCTCCATTATGACATGTAATTTTCATTCCCGGGAACACTGCTAACCGAGTCCGGTGAGTCTGATAAAAACCACTATCTCCAAAGAACACCATGTCAATCCAGTCACCAATCAAATACGCTACATTTATACCTATTACATGTTTATCATGTAAAGGTTTCATGTAATCGGAATAGACGCTTGGAGGGGATGTACCTGCAAGTACATTATCAACAACCTCTTTTGGAATATCGAATTGGGTAAAGACCGATGGTCCACCCCCTAATATCCAAACGTCTCCACCTTCCCATATTCGTGGGACTCGCCAGTTCATCCGGCTAAGTCTTTAGCAAACTGTTCAGCTGCTTCTTTCTTTAAGGCCTTTTCATTGATAACCTTCCCTTTGCTATCAACAACATCAAACCATACTTTGCTTTCTCCTCTTGGTTTGACTTCATAAGCTGACTTGGTTATCTCAATAGGCGGAGGAGGTGGAGGAGTAGGAAGCTCTTCCAATGGAACGCAGAGATCACGGAAACCTTTTGGAATTTCTTCCACATAGGCAGTAAATACCTGCCCGGGTTTGATGAGGTGTCCTTTGAAAACAAATCCACCACCACCAGTTTTCTTCCAACGAATTGGTCTATTCTCGTCTGTCATTCTTTTTCTTTCCATAATTTCAAAAATTAAAAAAATTACTTGATTAGTAACTCATTTATTATGCAAGATGAACAATCCCGGTCTTACCGTTCTGGTCGGAACGGATCTGAGGAACCTGGATGGTCATCACTTTGAATTTGCTTATCATACCACCTTCGGTATTCCATTCAACGTTCTGCATAGCCATTCCCTGAACGAGGCGGACTACATCAGAAGTCATCTGAACCATAAGGACGTTGTCATCCGGCAGGGTATCGACAACTTTGATACCTTTGATACCGTCGATCTTCATGATCCTTTCCCTGATGGTTGTTCCAGGGGTCTGAGTATCATAATCGTCATCAAGAACGGTTTCATAATCGGTCGGAATATACAACTGCCACGGACCATAGTGGTAAGCCGCAATTGAAGCTTTCTTCATCTCCAGAACATCCTGAAGAATACCGGCAGCGGTCATTGCTGAAGCATCCCAAGGAATACTTAGGTTGACCAGGTTACGGTCAGGATGATTGATGTAACTGTAAATCGAATTACGGCTACGGGAGTCGGTTGCTCCATAACTGTAGGTGATGTCTGTGAAGAGCATAGCTTCCAGTTTCTCAAGGATCCTACGGGCAGCTCTTTCTGCAGATGTGGTATCGAGTGGGTTCCCAAGATTCCTGCTTGCAGCAAGTACCCTTGCATTGATTTCATAATCAACATGGATTATGGGAATCGGCAGGTAGTTGTGCTGGAATACAGGACGGTCGTTATTTCCACGAGTTACACCATCCATGGTAACAACAGCCTCCATAGCATCACTTACGTCATGCCATTCAAGGACAGTTGTCCCAAGACCATTACCAAGATTATAGATCAGACCAGCTGCTCTTAAATCTTCAAAGCCACCAAGGCGCTGACGGGATACTTCCATAATGGCTGTATCCAGCTGTTTCCACTCATCGTGACGAAGAGTAGCAGTGGTGTTTGTCTGAATTGTAGCCCAGTTTTCCGGTTTCTTAGGATCTCCACCACGGTAAACCGTCATGTAATTTCCCCAATTTCCGTTTTTATCCTGAGCCATGTACGGGCGCATACGACCAAGGTTCAGAGAACCATTGGCTGAGAGAGTATTAGCAAGAATACCTATGCCACCGTTCGGAGCGATTAAATCAACATTTACTTCCATTTTCTTACGGTATTTAGCATTAAACAATTCTTACTTTGATCCTCTTATTGACCCCCAGTCCACCACCTACATCCTGACCAGATGAATCAGCACTGGCATCCATCTCTTCGAGTGAAATACCTACGATGACATTGGTCTGAACATTAGCTGTAACAGATGCTTCATCTGCTGCGTGAGCAATCAGATAACCAGCACCATTGGATTCAAGTAGTGTCCCTTCAGCAACATCCTGACCATCGGCCAGAATCCCGAGAACGACATCACCAGGAGCAGGAAACCAAACCTGCACCTTATCACCAGCTGCATAGGCATCGTCAATCCCTTTGCCCTGAAGTTCATCTTCAAGAGCAAACATTTTAGGACCAACGTTACCTCCAGCGGTAGCATGGACTTTGACTTCATTATCAGTATTAAGCTCCAGCAAACTTCCCGGAAGGATAGCTGCATCAGCTACATACTCATCAATGTTGTCAGAGTACTTTTTAATCTTAATCGTGTTGTACGACATTTCTTATACCTCCTTTTTTACTTTTTAGGTTCTACTCCAGCAGGATACAGTGGTTCTACCGTAGAGGTAGAAACATTGGTCTGGAAACCAGTGTTGAGTGAATAATCAACCACTTCTTCCTTCTTAACTGACTGAGCCAATTTTTCCAAATGAGCATCAGACATTGTTTTGAGTTCTTCATCAGTCCAAACATCTTTGGTGTTTGCCTGAATCTTTTGGATCCATCCATCTCTCCTCTCCTTCAGCTGACGCTTCCCGAAATCGAGAGCAGCCTGATCTTCAGGAGTGAGTTTATTGACCTCAACGGTCTTTGTTACCTCTTTTTCCACAACTTTCTCAACTTCAATGGGTTTAGCCATTTTATCGAGTATTGCTTCATTTAAGGTCTCCAGCATTTCCCTGTCGTCTTCAGTATATTTTCCCTGACTGTTTGCAATCAGTTCATCTACCTTCTTTTTGACACAAGGAGTGCATTTTACAGCATTTTCTGCCATTTCTTGTACCTCCTTTTTATTAATATTAAACATCGGTTTTGGATCATCCTCTTTATCAGAATGATCACTATTAGCTCTGATACCACAGCCATCTGCCATTGAACAAGCACCAACACTGCCGGGCAGAAGTGCTAAGTGATCTGGTCTATGATTTCTGGCTATTGCATCATAATGCTCTCCATTCCATTCTCCCTCTGTGAAATCATCCTCAGTAAACATACCAAGACTAACTTCTAACGGTTCTCCATTCTTGATATGATTAAAGGCTTCCAGAGAAATCTCTTGTAGTTTCAAGGAGTCCAACCAAGCTTCCGCCATAAGTTTATTTCCTTCTACTCTCGTATTATATACTGTCCCTACTACTTGATTCTCTGCAATCAGTGGATCATTAGCAGAAACATTTACCCCATCAACTTCAGGGTGATTAATTACAACAGGTCTCCCATTCCAAGACTGAGGAATTTTTCCTAACTCTGTTATTTCATGAAGTAATGGTCCATGACTTCCATGATGAACTCCTTCTACCATCATAACAACAGGAACTATCAAATGCTCTCTTCCTTGGTAGATCCTTTGTTTTGTCATGTACTTAGCACTCTGTTGAGTCAGGACAATGACTGTCTTACTTTCATTATCTACAACACCATTTGCCTGACGGATAGCAGAAGCAGCACAGGTTTCATCTGTCCCTCCTTTTGCAATACAAGATTGAAGAGCAGAGTTTGCTATATGGACCCATTGTTCCTTCTGTTTATCGGAAAGACCTTTTTTGTGAGATTCTACATCCTGTTTACTCCACGGCATCTTAATTTCCTCCTTATCTTTTCAGGTTTAAATATACTGGTTTTCTTGAATATATGATATCTCTCAACGAATAATTTATTTCATGTTTAATGAAAACTATGTTTTTGAACATTAGAAACATATTATCATCTCCCCCAAAATGGCTAAATCCTTCGGTTTTATAATCTCCATCTCTTCCTGATGCAACCAATATGACTGGTATATTTTCATGATCAATATAATTCCTGATACCTTCCCATGCCCGGAAGAAGAATGGAGTAATGGTATAGACTATTGGAATCTTTCCTGATAGAGCCATTCCTACTGCTATATCAACTGCCACCTGCTCGGCTGCTCCTACATTAAAGAATTGCTTTGGAAATTCCTCACTGATCTTATCAAACATTCCGTAACCCAAATCAGCTGTAATCAGGACAATGGAAGAGTCTTCTTTCATTAATTCATACAAATCCGTTGCAAACTTCTTTCTCATATCTTTACATAATGAGCAGATAAACCATCAAGTCCATACTCCTCTACATGAGTCTCTCTCACTCTGATCTGAGGCATTATGTGAACCACATTACTTATCATCTGCAAGTCTATCTTATCATAGGCGGAATAGCCATTCCAATTAAGATATATCAGCAAGTTATATACCTGATACTTTCTAATAACATTAGCTGCTTCCCAAATGGAACCTTCTGTGCATTCTCCATCCGATACCAAACACCAAACTTTCCTTTCCCTATCAGCCAAAGCCATTCCTACTGCTATTGGAAGCCCATGACCAAGACTACCCGTAGAACAATAGATATGAAAGTATTCCTCCCTTTCAGGATGAGTTCCAAATTTCTTAAATAACCACTCTGCATCATACTCATAGTACTTCTCCAACACTACATATAATGCTAACCCTGCATGACCAGAGGATAAGATAAAAGGTTCATCTGCTCCTTTCTCCTGATATATCTCATCAATTATACCAACTGTCGTCAGATTACTCCCAAGGTGAGAAAGCCCGAGCCGGTGAGAAATATCAATTATCCTATCATGTAAAGCACTCATATAGAGAGAATATCTTTAATTGTATGACAAATATAAACAACCTGAGCTTGAGTTAACCGATAAGGACAAGGGAGATTAATTCCATTATCTCCAATGTGTCTGGCTACCGGATTATTAGCATTTTCAAACATTGGAAAAGAACTCATTGGTGGGAAGAATGGTCGGGAATCAATTCCTTTTTCCTTCATCTTACTCATCAACTCATCTCTCCCTACATTGAACTTATCATTCAATACAATTGACGTCATCCAGTGATTTGACCTCTCAACATATGTTGATTTCTTACTCAACCGCACCCCTTCTATTCCCCACAATTCCTGATCATACCAATTATAAATAAGGTGTTTCTTTGCAAGTAATTCCTCTATCCTCTCCAGTTGAGCCAGTCCCCAAGCTGCCTGCAGGTTAGACATTTTATATTTATAACCAATATCACTTATATGAAATCCTGATCCGGAACGACCATGCTCGGAGTAATGATGAATCTTTTCAAACAACTCATCATTATCTGTAACAATCATTCCACCTTCTCCGGTAGATAGCAATTTTGCTCCTTGGAAACTGAAACAACCAATATCACCAAAACTCCCTGTCCGGTGATGATCAATTTCAGCTCCTATGGACGGGGCAGCATCCTCCACGATCTTCAATCCATAAGTGTGAGCAATATGGAGTAATGGAATCATATCTGAAGGATGCCCATAATTATGAACAGGAATAATAGCTTTTGTATTTTTGGTAATCAATCTTTCTACACTCACCGGGTCTATACACCAGGTATCCTTTCTTACATCAGCAAATACCGGACGGGCTCCTACATATCGGACAACACTTGCCGTAGCTATCCACGATGTATCAGGAACAATGACTTCATCTCCTTCTTTTATTCCAAGAGCAATCAAAGCTAAATGTAATGCTCCAGTACAGGAAGAAGTGGTTTTTGCATGTTTTACTCCAATATATTTTGCAAATGCTTCTTCAAACCTCTTAATGTAATCACCCCAGTGATCTTCATGACCATTGGTAATAGCATCAGTAACATAACCAATTTCCTTCTGTGTTATGGAAGGACCAGCAGTTAATATCATTTTCTTTACTGACATAGCTCCATTACAATATACGACTTTTCAGATCGACGTTCCTCATGCTCGTCCAGAGGAATCCACTCGATCATACCATCATGTTCTACTCTATATAATGGTATCTGATTGACTTCCTTAAATCCTAATCTCTCATAGAAAGTAATTGCATGAGGATTATCAGACAAAACTTTTAAATAAAATTCTTTAATCTTTAATCCCGTCCGCCCATAATTTATAAGGGTATTCACTGCATAAGACATCATACCTTTATATACATTCTTAACTCCACGCACTACATTATCTATTTCTACTGAGGGAATATCATAATTGAAAGAAGAATAACCAATATGACCAATAGGGAGGGCATCAGCTGTATGTGGATGAATCATAAATAAAAGACGATCCTTCCTTGGTAGTAAAACATTGTCTATCCAATTCATTGTTTGCTCCTCTGTCCCCTTAAATCTATTTGCAAAACCAATAGAATTTTCCTCTCTCCACTGTTTTATCAATGGTATATAATTAGGATATAATATTTGTTTATATAGATACGTGATTGGTTTAAGATCACCTATAATCTCCTTTTTGGAATTCAAAATAGGAAGATAATGCCAATGATATTCCTTTTGTCCAAAATTTTTGAACGTATCAAATGTTTGCTCTATGAATGATTTATATTCCATTGTTTGATTACATTATAAATATATTCAAATACAGGTTCCTCATAATGAGGAGCACAACCTAAGAAAAACACTTTATCCAGTACCTGATTTGCTTCCGGATAATCATTACAATCTGATAACCAGTAGTAACCAGGGTGGAGAAGTATATTGCCTGAAAAATAATTACGAGTCTGAATTTTATTTTGCTCAAGGAACTGAACCAATTCTTGCTTTAATTCCTTTGTCTCACAGATAAATGGAACTCCAAACCAACACACATCAGATTTTTCAAATTGTTGAACACTTTTTACTCCTTCTATATTACTTGTCAGAATTGGTTCAATTATATATTTTGAACGCTTTCTTCTCCGATCAATTTCATCAAACTTTTCTAACTGTACTCTCCCAATAGCTCCTTGAAGATCCAGTGGTTTAAGGTTATACCCCATCTGAGAAAATACATATTTATGATCAACCACTCCATCATAAGCCTCCAGCCACTTTCCAAATCTCCTTCCACAAGAACCATCTTTCAACATATTAGCTTCCCCGACACAAGTACAATCTCTTCCCCACCAAGCTATACTCCGCATTATCCTCATCAAATCAATATCATCCGTGCTAACCATACCCCCTTCTCCGGTACAAATATGGTGAGCAGGATAAAATGAACAACTGGAAGCCACAGCATATTCATTGAGATACCTTCCATCCCAACGACTGCCTAAGCTATCACACCCATCCAGTATTAGCTTAATATCATGCCGGCGGCATATTTCCATTAATCTATCCATATCTGGAGGATTTCCAAGGACTGGAGAAACAATAATAGCCTTAACCCAGTCATACATTCTTTCTGCAACCCTGTCCAAATCAAAATTTAATGTGTCCCATTCAATATCAGCAAATACAGGAGTTAGGTTATTCTGTACAATAACAGATACGGTAGTAGGGAAACCTACAGGGGAAACAATAATTCCATCATCCGCTTTCCATCCATAATATTGTTTGAGAGCAGTTAACATAACCAGGTTGGCAGATGATCCGGAATTAACCATGAGAGAATGCTTAACATTAAACTTATGACTAAATTCCTTTTCAAATGCATCTACATTTTCTCCAGCCGTGATCCATGAACCATTCAAAAATGTATTTATTGCAGCAATAGCTTCCCTACTATCCCAATATGGACCGGAATACGGAATGAGTGTTTCTCCGGGAACAAAATGCTTTCCATATAGATATGGAGGAACGTGGTTCCCAACAATACTTGTTATTTTACTCAAATCAATCATAATTCCTCCAATTCAGGATACGATGATTTAGCTACCCAAAATTTCCTTTCTCTCAAGCAAGCTCCTTTATCTTTCAAGTAATTTGCATGAGCAATAGGGTTTTGATCATTATAAACATAAAGTACCTTATCAATAAATCGCATGTGCTTTTGACCACACATTTCAATCATTGGGTATAACATAGTACAATCAAATGAGTTATTCGGATAATTCCCATTTGAATAAAGCAAATCCTCTTTCTTTATAGCATCAAATAACTTCTTTCGACAAGTAACCAAATGTGAAGCAAACCAATTTCCACTTCTCCGGTATAATTGGGTGTCCAAGATTGGAAAACATCCTTTACCATGTAATCCGCTTGTCCGTATAAAATTTCCATAAGTCAACCATATTTCTTTTTGATATACTTCATTCAGATACTCCAGAACATCATCCGAGTAAAGATAATCATCACCACTCAGGAATGCAATTACATCTTCCCTATCGGTAGCCATCAGATTTATTCCTGCTATAAAATTTGCAATATGATAAGGTTGTTTTGGAGTATGTATGGCTTGAAATAAGGAATATTCTTTTTGAATTATTTCCCACGTCCCGTCATCACTATCATCATCCATTATAATAACCTCATAATTCTTATAGGTCTGCATCAGAACAGAATCCAGACATTTCCTTATGTAAGGAGCTGCATTACGCTGGGTGACTAATATGATAAATCTGTTAAGCATTATATGAGTAAACTGTTCCTTGTATATGTTTTTTATAAAGGGTGACGGAGATAGCAGTAGAACCACTTATGGTAAAAGTGACAATATCATGAAGTTTTACATTCCATTCCTTTGGTCTACCCGTTCCCCCTTCCCGGGCAAATGTATATTTTAGTCCAGTCTGCAGATCCATCAACACACCCTTATTAGGGGTATTGTAATGTCCATCATCCATTTTTATAACCTGTCCGTAAGCCATATCATTCTTCTATAAAAGGTAAAGCAATACAACGACACATAGGATGCAAAGGAATCATTGGTTCAATCTCATCCAAAGTAAATATTTTTCCTTCCAATTCAGCACATCGTTCACAAACCCGATCATCGCCAGCTGTTTTCCATTCCCCCTTAACTTTTATTCCCAGTACTCCCCAATTACGATATTCCTGAATTGTAGCCAGGTGATGAGCTCTAATGAGTTCAGTCCGGGCAATCATCTCTGCCCGACGTTTTGCAGGAATAAATCTTCCAAGCTTATCAGTTATTCCTAAAGTGCCTGTTCCTGTTCCATCAATAGCAGCAACCATCTTCCGGGCAAGTAACACCGGACCATCTCCGTCGATCATTCCCTGAGCAAGAATCTGAGCAATATTATTTGCCATAGCCTCTGTAACTCCAACGAGCTCCGCGAACACTCTGGTAAATAATACTCCCACACGATCCATATGAAACGGAGTCCCAAACACTACATCTATCCCACCAGAAGAATCAATTGAAGGAATATCCATTCCAGCAGCAATCATTTCCTGCCTTGCCCTTATTATTCCTCTCTTGTATGAATCTGCTACATACATATTTGTCCAAGCAGATTCAATTGCAACTCCTATCTGTTGAAATTGAGTGGTTGTCAATATCCCACGATCAACCTGTTGCCGAAGCCAACGCATAAATACCTCTATCCGGTCAGAAGAACGGGGGTAATCAAACGCATGCCACCCGGGTGGTATCATTTGCTGGGTAGTCACCGATCGTTTCTTAGCACCAAAACAATCCTTATCTACAACAGCAATTTTGATAACCTTTATTAATTCATCAAATCTACGATTCATTGCCCGGGAAAAAGCATTACGAAGTGCCGTGGTCCGGGTAGGATCGTAGTTGTTGGAAAGGGTTAATATAGCATGTTCACACAGATGCACTTGGTAATCTTCTACGTTGTTTAGGTTCTCCTCTTTGAGCCTTTGATTTTTCCTTTGGTTTCTCCGGAGCCGGAGCAGGTGGGTTGAGCAGATCCATAGCATCTTTCATCTTAGATAATTCCTCTTTCATTTCTGCATCCCGCATACTGTGGACTAATTCAATCTCATCAGTAGTAAATCCAGCAAACTTTTCAAGGAAAACACTCGGAGGGACTATTTCTATTGCCATAGGATTGGAAGTATATTCTCTGAGAGCATTTGCTCGTGCCTTTCCTATTTCCACTCTCATCTTCTCACTCTGAGCAAACAGATCGGACCATTTAACACTATAATCATCCGATGGCTCCGGTAATACTCCATATTCGATCAACTTATCTACAAACGGCCGGACAATACAAGGTTCCGCATGTTCCTCCCTACGAGTCTGTACATATGATAACCACTCACTTCTATCTTCCGACGATGCTAATTCCCCACGCTCACTACCGGTTAAAATTCTGATAGGAATGCCTGTTTCCGATGAGATAAGTTTTAACTGAATATCTATGTGAGAGGAGGGGTCTGATACCTGTTGTTGAAGAGCTTCTATGTCAATACCTTCATTAACCAATATCCTACGAAGGTTATGTTCAAACTCATCAATCTGGTTTTTCAAATCAACCTTAAACTCAGGTGTAGCCTGATATTCCGGATCAAGTTTCCCATGATAACCCGGACGAGCACCACGCCAAAACATTTCGGCATCACCACCAGCAATCTTCTCAACATCCATCAATCGGTTGAAAATAGCTTCCAGACGTGGAGTTCCATATACATCAGATTCCAGTGGACTATCTGTAACATGAATTACCCTGCTATAATGAACTTTTACTGCTCTACTTCCTTTTGTAGAAGGATCAATGGTTTGAATGTTATACAGTAAAGGCATTCCATATCGCTCATTACCAGGATTGTCTTCAAAAGAATCAATCTCAGCGGTACTTTCTCCAAGTGGACGAATGTACTTTAATTGTTTCTTTCCGGCAGATAATGGTTTTATCCAATCTTCATTCCGGGAAATATCATTGAAACCCAGCAGGAGTACACCATATCTTCCGATACCAGTAAGACGATCAAGGCGGGAAAGTTTTGATTTTAAACCAAGGTCCCGATTGAGTTCTCTCCAAGCTTTTTCAAACTCGGTTTCTTCTGGTTCATTGGACTCCTGTAATTCCAAAACCCCTTGCCATGTAGCTTTGACCGGACGATCAATAACCGCTTTGGCAATTTCCTGACGCTTATAACGGGCAAAGAAATCAGTAAATACTAACTCAGCTTTATATCCCAAAGCTAACATTAAATCCCGATTCCCCCCGTAAGACTGAGTACCAAGTTGAGTAGCTAACATAGCCCTTCCTACAATTTCACTAAGGACTTGTATCTGCTTTGGGTCAACTGGTACTGGTGTACTCCTTACTCGTTTCATTAATATATATTTAAAATTTCCAACTTGCTCCAAGCAAGATTAGTGGTACTTTATTTGTAAAGTCATATCCACCACCGGCATTAACAAAATCAATAAAGTTTACTGTGCCCGCAATACCAAAACCTACATTCGTAGGATCATTAAAATTTATAATGAATAATACGTTTGCTCCATAATCATTTACGAGCACTCCATTTTGCTCAATATAATGCTGTACTCCTGCACCAAGACCAGCAGCAGTAAAAGCACTACCTCCCCATTTCTTTGCTTCTTTGTCATATACAAGATTAACGGCATTGAGCTCAGCTGTAGGTTTTGCAAACCACTGTATCGACTTGTCTCCTTCTCCTTTAAATACAAGAGTAGCAGACGCCCCCCTTGTCTTTTTTAAGAACTGACTGAATATTCCATCCTGTGCCATAAGTACCACAGGAAAAAGTAGGATAATTAAAAGTGCCAACAATTTTTTCATCTTACTTTCCTCCTCTTACTGCTTTAATTTCTTTATCCGACATATACTTACCTTTGATGGAAGGAACCTGTTTCCTGATCAGTTTTCCTACCCAACTCCAGATTAAACCCAGAACAGAACCTTGTTTTATAATATTGGTCTGTCCAAAGAGAGTTTCCAAGAAAGCATACAAAATGAAGATCAGACTCCACATATTTGCTTTTAGAAATTCTACAATAGTGTCAAAGCCAGTGACAATAACCACATTGGTTGAGTCAGGCTGTTCCTGTGCTATCACAGCTATCGCTGCAACAAACAACATCATCAAAAACATAAAGAACTTTTTCATTTTCATTCTACAAATTTAATTACCCACATATCAAAAGACTTTTTACTATCTAAAATATATTTCCAAGGAATTAAGCACCCTCCATCACTCCCCCAATTCCTCCCCCAACTATTAAGCTCAAACACGCCTGCTGATTCATAATCAGTTACGCATTTGCAATGTCCACCAATTTGATCTTCAAAACACTTCGGATAAGGAACTACTCCTGTCCGAGCAACTTCCTCGGACATAAAGGATTCATAAAGGAGCTGTCCATAAACAATAGCATATCCTTCATAAATTGCACTCATTATAGCTTCTTTTGTCACCGGATATATCCTGTAATATTCCAAAGTCTGATGTTTCTCTCCTTCTGTATAAGCCTGATCTGAAGGTTTTACAGCAAACTTTGATGGAATGTATGGCCAGGTTTCTTCCTTACACAACCCATATTTATTCAATCCCTTTATCACATCCCTTATACTTGCTCCGCTATCTTCCCCCTTACAATCATCTTCCCGGGCATTATAATAAGCATACAATCGGGAAGGATCATAAATAGGTTGATTATTTTTTATGAGAGCCCTGATGAATCCTGCGGCAGCTCCATGACCAGTGCAGGAACCGATAGAGCCCTGATCCCAACGAAAAGGGAAATTCTTGAAATTCCTCCTTTCTGTAGATTCCGGGAGAAGTACCCGGGCTTTATATCTTGGGGTATATACCCTATCCCGTGGATCCACCTTATCTCGTTTTAAACCAAAATTCCGGACTGGAACTGGTTTACGTTTGAAAAGTCTTCTTATAAATCTTATCATTGCTATAATATTAAATGTTTGAACATATGGTAATTTCTCTGGTCTCATACTATATTAATATATAACTCCTCTCCAGCTGTTTTATATGCTTTTAACATAGCAGTAAGTTTTTTCTCATAATACTCTCCATTGGATAATTCTCCTTTCTTAGTATTGTCCCCTACAAGCATACAACCTGCGGTATTCTTTACTGTCCTCCCACGATGTACCCGAATTCCTATGAAGTGTTTTACATCAAGTATGATTGGTAAATCTCTCTTGAATTTAGGACTATATGTTACATCCACTTTATATCTGCCATAAGGAATAGCAGTTTCCCCATAGATTTTCATTTCACCTGGATCTTCCAAATCACCATCTTTGTTAAAATCCCTAACAGGATCTTCCAAAGTATTGCAAAACGGTCGATCACCGATGGAGAGTATCCCCACAGTATGTGTTGGTTTACAAAATAATCGTTCAAGAAATAAATTTATCATTTCTTTTTTCCTTTAATTATGGGAAATATCAAATCTTTGAAAAGATAGTAAACAATCACAACCACACAAACTGTCATAAATACCATTCCAAATACCTGTGCAACGTTTGTTGCTGCAAAATCTTTGAATATCATAGCAAATTCCATATATATTTCAATGACAACCAAACCAATATAAACCCCAAAACAATACCTGATACGATCCGTAAGCCAATATTCCAAAGACTATTTAATCGGATTGATCGAGAAAGTAACGGTGCAAGTTCCTCCATTTCCTGCCGGCATTTTGTAATAATATCCGGTTGAAGCATTTCCACCTTTGCTTCAAGTTCTGCAAGTTTCTTTTTCTTCTTTTCCAATCTTCCTTCCACTACTGTTATTCTACTGTCTTCACTTTCAACCTTGGTTTCCATCTCATCCAAACGACTCTTTATTTCCGTTATATTATCTGATATGACTTTCTGTCCCAAAGCTAATTCCGCAAGTTTATCATTGATTGGAACCAATACTTCCGCAAGCTCTTTGGCAATAGATACAACAAGATCCTTTCGAAACTCTTCATCAAACGTTTGTTTGAAAGCTTCATTACTCAAATCCTGAAGACGAATTAAATATTGGAGATCATAAATATTTAAACTCATCTTCTCCCGACTTGAAGGAGTCATCGGGACACGGTTGATTTCATTCATCACATCAACCTCAGTAGATTTCTTTTTTGCAGTCATTGTTTTTTACGGATTGTAATTTTTGTTTTTAATGTATCTTGCCAGCTTACCTTTTCAACCGTTAATCCATCCATATATTGGTAAAATTCTTCTTTTGTCAGAGAATTATCACGCATAAGATAACGACCATACGATTTTTGTGTATTATCTAAAGAACGTGTTAATGAAACAATATCAAGTTGTAAATCCTGAATTGATTGATTTACACGATAACTTTGTGATTGCACATTATCAAATGCCTTATATATACTATCCACCTTGAGTACCATTTGCTTTGAAAGAGTGATAGTATTATTGGTGGAATCTATAAACTTGAAAGCCCCGAAAAGAACAACAAGTGCTGCAAATGCCCCAGTTATACAACTGGCTATCTTTGAAATGTTAAGTAATTTTTCTGTCATACGCTGATTCCTAATAAAAAACATATTCCCATTGGAAGAAACATAGTAAACTTGCAAAACCATCCAAATCCACCAAACCATACCATTACTTTATCATACCACTTTTTATCACCATAGTAATTCCATGGTTTCTTTGCAAACAAGTTATATGTCAAATCAAATACTCCAAACCGTAAAAAGATATATCCACAAATCAATTGCCAATCTGGAACGTAATACCTGTCAAAATTCCTAGCTATCAATAAATACCATATTGCAAAAAGAAGAACAGCCAGTACAAACTGTACCCATCCTTTGAAAATAAAATCTCTAAAGGAGGATTGTGTCAAGCTCAATCTCCCTTCAAAAATAGCTTCTGGTAAAATAAATAATGTTGCGTAAAGTAATAGCATCTTATTAAAGTGTAATATTCAAATAAACTATGTATGCCATGTAAATCAATATTGCTGTCGTTAGGCTTGCCCAGATTGTAGCATAAGCATCCTTAAATTCTGGTGTGCCCTTACCTAATAACTTATCCCAGATTAATTCTTTGCCTATCCCAGCTAATATACCTACTAAGGCAGAAAATAAAGTTACTTCAGGATGAGCAATAGGTATCCAAATAATTATGATCAGTACCGCTGCAATAGCTGTAATAAGTGATCCTCTTCCAAGATGTTTTATTTTGTCTTTTGGTATCATTTTATATTGGACTTGGAAAATTATATCTTATACGTTCATTTACAATTCCACAATGTTTCTTTAAATAATGAGAAGTAGCTTCAAGTTTTGAATGTCGAAGCTGATCCATTAATTCCCGCATTGAAATTCCTGACATATGTAAATTAGAAGCTCCTGTATGTTTAAATGAATAAAATTTTATGCTTTTTGATAAATTAAACTGATCACGAAATTTATTAAAACGCCAACGAAGCATATTAGTCGAACATGGGCGATTTCCTATTACTTTCTTATTTCCAAATACAAATAAAGATTTATCAGCTATATCTATATGATATTCTTGACAAAGATCTATTAAATGTTGTGGCATTGTGACAATTTGTCGTGTTTTATTCTTTGCTAACTCCTGTCGAACAGTAATTGTTCCCTGAATGCAATCAATATCTCCTACCTTTAATAATCGTAATTCTTTCCCTGGACGAATGAAACAGTAATACTGAATCATGCATGCCAGATAAAGCTGCGGATCCTTTTCTTTGATCTCGAGCAAGAGAGGTTTAAGAATGTCCTGGGGAATAATGTCAGCTCCCTGATCCGGTTTCTTCTTTGGCATGACAACAAGATCGAAAGGCAGGTATTCAACCTCTCCCCTTTTCAATGCATAGCGGAATAGCTGGCGAAGGTTCAGAAGAAAATGTTCGCATGATGGTTTATCAAGATTCCTTTCGCTTCCAAGATATAGGAAGAAGTCAGCCATGTTTTGCTGCGAGATCTTCCGCATAGGTATATCAGCCAGGCCCTTAATTTCAAGCCATTCCTTAAACACTCTGAAGTTATTTAGGTACGGCAAAAAGGATTTATGCTGGACTGCAACCTCTTTCTCGGCCAGGAATCCGGGTATCATATCTTTCACCGTTTTATGTCGTCTGAATAAACTCATTGATATATAACCATTACCCAGTAAGCTATGAAACCGCCTCCGAAGGTAAGAGCCAGGTCAGACCAGTCGAAGATCTCTCTGTCATGGTATTTATCCCATAACTCCTTGCTTATACCAAAAAGAACAGCAATTGCTACTGACCATATCCCTGCGAACTGGAAGCAAGTTGTCAGGAAAAAGCCAGCCAAAAAATGAAGTATTAAATCTGTTCTCATTTCGTTGTCGTAGTTATCCGTAAGTCACTATCTATAAAGTTACTTCTGCATAAAATAATTCTCCTACTGTAACACCGCCTACTACTCCCCTATAACAGCTATACCACATCTTAACAATATTACCTAAAACTATGGGCGAAATGCTCTGGGGTTGGTCAATAGAATCATCCCCCGCTGAATCACCAAGGACTTTCCCCAATTTATACCATGTTATTAAATCTTCGGAATAAGCAAGCCCAATAGAATTATTTGCCCCATCATAAGCCCAGTACCACATATACCATAACCCATTTATAAGAACAGGTATTGATGGTCTAATATAATAGTCGTCAAATTCCCCCGATAGCCCAACAGAAATTAATGGGTTATTGGCATGTTTTGTCCAGTTGATACCGTCAGGAGATGTGGCTAACCCTATTTTATATGTATTGGGGGATGTTGCCTTTGCACCGGCATAAAACATATAATAAGTTGATCCATTTTTAATTACACAAGGATGATGAACAAAATTATCGTCCCATGCTCCTGATGCACCACGTTCTAATACAGAACCGACTTTTGTCCAAGTATTGCCATCAGTTGATGTCGCATATCCTATCTTGTCCCAAACATCTGATCCATTAATAGCATCAAACCACATCTTCCAATCACTAACACCGTCATAGATTACCGAAGGATCAGCCTGCCCTTTTTCATCAAATGATCCCACTCCCCCTACTGCTAATAATGGGCTTGATTTTACAGAAAATGTCAAACCATCAGCAGATGTTCTTTTTTCAATAGTCCATATAGGTGTAGTAGCGTGTTGTGTTTCTTCAAAAAAATGATAAGTATTACCGACTAAGGTCATTGCCCTTGCGTTAATATTATCTATACTTAATGCATCCCCATTCGCAACAGGATCATTTAGATCATCATCAAGTGAATTTTTATAACCATTGAATGCATCAGTAAGCATAATAACATTCGCCTCAGTCATGTATTTACCTATAAAAGAAAATGAAATTTGAGATGTAGAAAACAGAGTCGCTGTACCATTATCATTCTGTGCTAATTCATATATTTCGTGTGCAGATAACGCTCTCGATAATGCCGTCCCTGTGTATGAATCAAATGCAACTTTATTATGGTATGCTTTTAGGTCTGTTAGGTTTGCACCATTCCTTATAGCGATAAACATCCCAGAACCATCTGTTGTGGCTTTTGTTAAGTCTCCTGAACCGGGGAAGTGGTTTAGTCTCATATAACTTATATCCCCTGTGAATCGTGCAAGAATATTTATATAAGTATCATCCCCTGTAATTACATCTGCTGTACCGAACTGACAACTTGCAGTTAACGCAGACGTGTTTATATACACCCCAAATGATGCATCGTTTTGAGCTAATCTAACAGCGTTTGTCGATGGCACATAATTACTTCGTAAATAAGAACTTGTCCCGTTGCCGGAAAATCCAGCAAAAGCCTGAAATGGGACGGCATTAACAAGAGTAGCGTGATAAGCATTCCCTATGATATTTTTCAATGAACTTTCTGATGTCTGCCCCATATAAATGCGCATATAATCAAATTGTTCAGAGAGGCTTGTAATGCCGAATCCTTGTTTAATGGTGTATATAAATCTGCCTAATCTTGATAGTTGCTTAGAAGACAGCGATGTAGAAAGTCCTGTTATATATGTATTTAAGTCTGCATCTATCACAACATTATTTGTTACATTAGTTGTCCCCCCCGTCTTAACAAAAGTCATAACAACTACATCACCATAAACAACTGCACTTGCCAAAACAACTGTCCAAACATTACCCGCCCATGATGCAGAAATGACCACCCTCGCCACACCATTTACAGTACAGGTTATATCAGTAGCTAAAAGCGAAGTCCTTGCAGCCGGGAAAGTCAAAACTACATGAGTAGGTGCAGCATTCTCAACCGTCGCTGAAATCAGTGAAGACCAGTACGTACTGCCCGAAATTCCTTCACTTTTAATAGATGACTTAACAATTGGTCGAATTATGTTTTTCACTACTGATTTAATCATAGTCTGTAATTGTTACCAATCAAAACCAAACCGTACACTGCCACTTGTATATTCATCACTACGTACACCGGCACGCCATACTACACCCATGCCATTATCATCAATCTCTACCCGATTACCAATAGCAAACGTTGATCCATCCAACGAATCAAAATCAGTCCAATCGGCATCACCTGGACATTTAAATTGTAAAGCTACCGTAATAGTAGATGCTGCCGAAGGTGCTTCAGATTGTTCAAGAGCAGCCTCTCTGATCGAAAAGAAAATTCTGCCTCCTAACTTCTGTATGTGTCGTGCATCAATCTCTTTGGTAAAATACCCAGTTGATCCGGGCAAAGTATCAACTGTTGCATACTCATAATTATTACCTGAACTTTGTGAATTTGCCATTTCTTTATCGTTTTATAGTTTATGAACTAAATGCCGGAGCATTGGTAGTATCTAACATTGATCCTAACTCCAAAGCCACCCACTGAGAACCATTCCATTGTAAAAGTGCAAATTCTCCAGTAGTATTAAACGTAAGTGTACTAACATCACTGCCAAATGTCCCTGTGACTTTTCCTTCACCACTGCCAACGGAGTCTCCACCGTCGGCTTTCATCAGTATCTTTTTTAACTGTCCTGTAACCGTTCCATCGGGGAGTATAAAAGTATCTCCGGCAGAATCAGTGGAAATAAGTGAAAGATATTTATCTACATCGAGAGTTGTTTCAGATTCTCCTGCCGATATCTCTTCCTGAGCTTCATAGAGTTTATTAAGAATAGCCCGGGTTTCTTCAACAGTCTTTTTGACAAACGCACCAGAACCACTGGCAACCACAAAATCATTTGCCGCTGTGGCTAAAGCATGTGTGACATAAGCGGTTGTGGCTGTATATGCGGCTGAACCAAGACTCAATGTGGTTTTAACCTGAGCAAGAGTCTGTTTTGCAAATGCTCCGGAACCTGATGCTACGAGAAAATCATTAGCAGCCGTTGCAAGTGAATGTTTTACATACTGGGTTTCCGGATTGGAACCAAGATTTAACCGAGTACGGAGTTCCGTAAGACGTTCTCCTGCCCCAGCACCTTTCAGAGTGTATAATTCTTTTACTACTTTTTTCATTTCTTTTTATGTTATGCGTTGTGCAAATTTATATAATTTTCTTGCGTTTACTTTCACTTATTTTCATTCTTGTTTCCATGGAGACAATACGTCCTGTTCTTTTCTCAGCAGATTTCCTTACTGATTCCGGATTTTTCTTCCTTCCTTTCTGATATAAAGCTATTTTCTCTTTGGTTTCCTCAGAATGATGAAATCCTTTATTCCAATGACCCCCTCTTTCTTCTATTGCTTTACAAAGGCTTTTTGATAATTTCCTTTTAGTCTCTTCAGAAATTTTACATCCTTTATGAGAAATACTCTGGTGGAGAAGGGCTTCCGGACTTGCTTTCTTTCCTTTATTCCAAGGTACTTGTGATCCCTTTTTCCCTTTATTCCAAGGGGGAGTTTTCATTTTCCTTCCTTTACTCCAAGGAATATGACCTAATAAAGTTTTGGAAATTTGTTGCCGTTGCTCAATTGGTATAATTTTACCTTTTTGGGACTCTGATATTTTTCTTTTTGTTTCCTCTGTAAATTTTACTCCTAAATTACTTTCAGCCTTCTTCCGAATATTAAAAGCAGGATGAAGTAAATCCATATAATATTGTTCTCTTTCTATTAATTTTTTCTTAGGGCAACTCTCTACTATAGAAAACACTAAATCATCTACCCCATATTTATTTGTATGATTTTGTAAGTGTCGAGTATTTTTATTATACCGAAGGGACATAATATGTTCTTTCCAACGCTTTCCTATATTAACGGCACTTCCAATATAAATCTTTCCATTTATTTTGGATTGAATTTGATAAATTCCAGATATATGTCTAAATCTAATCATTTGTTAAGTAATCCTCTGAGCAAACTTTTTCTGTGTTAAATGGCTAAAAGCCCCGCTACAGGCATCAGTCTGATCTTTGTACGTGGAAGCTGGGAAAAACCGAAGCTCTTCTATTAAATCCCTGTGCCAATTTCCAATCAGGAGCATTACATTCCCATTGTTTACCTGAACGGAAAATGGATCAGCTCTAAATGCCTTATCACCTGTTGGTCTCTCAGCATAAGCCAAATAACCACCCAAATTACGAATTGTCCCTTCAGCTGATTCCTTACCACCTGAACCTGGTTCCTGTTCTATCCAAATGTGACATGATTTCCCATCCGTTTCCGCTACGTTTCTTATTATCCTTTCCCTTTCGTCTGTCCCCCAACGACCACGCTTTACATCCTCTATAACCCAGCGACCACTCATCAATAATGACATCTTCACCCCCGCTGTCCACGCTCCGGCATCCTGTGTTCCAGCTTTATCCCAATAACGGACTGTTTTTACAATGTGTGCAGGAGAAGGCATTTGGGTAAGGACTGTAAACCTATCAACCTTGAACATTCCTCCACCTGGAGGAGTCGGATTCTGTCCGATCTGTCCGGCATAACCATATTGACCAAGGTCAGCCTGAAGGTCTTCCAACACCGGCCAAGACAGCCGACTTGGATCCATCAGATCATCTTTGTAGTATTTTATCAACTCCGGAGGTGACACCTGCTTACGAAAATTCCGGCATTCTCCGGGAATACATATATGTTTAATATTTTCCTTTTGTTTTGTCAGCATGTGCCCCGATGGATCATCCTGATGAAGACGCTGCATTATTAATATGGTAGGGGTAGTAGCTTTATCGGTTTTACGGGTAGAGAGCGTTTGTTCCATCCACCGGTTTGCATTCCCGAGTTCAATCTCGGATATTGCCTGAGTGGGATTAATCGGATCATCCACGATCAATATATCACCATGAAATCCCATAAGGGTACCACCGACGGATGTTGAAAACCGATATCCACCCGGAGTGATTTTTGGAGGACGACCTGGAGATACCACTTCTTTTTTCACCATTTTGAAATTTGACTTGGTATCCTTATCCTCTTTTATGTCGATGTCAGGATAGAGTTCCTGGAATTTTCCCGATCTCACCAATTCCCTACAAGACTCTGCAGATTCCAACGACAAAGCTCCCGAGTAGGATGCACAGATAAACCTCATCCACCACCACCGGGTCCAGCACCATACGGGAAACATTATTGAACATGTGATAGTTTTTGTGCTACCAGGTGGTACATTGATAATTGCATCATATTCCTTTGGTTTTTTCTCCGCTACCCGATAAGCGATATGTTCCAGCTCTCCACAAAGATACTCGATATGCCAGTTGGGTTGAAATTGATGAGCGGAGACGACAGGCCAGAAATACTGGAGAAAATGATAAAAAGACCGATTATTAAGTTCCCGGATTATAAGGAGGGGATTTTCCAATAATACCCGCATCCTTTCCTTTTTTGATTCTACATCAATCTCCGGCATCCGCTTGTGGTAATTGTTTTGATATTATGGATTTCATCAACATCAATTCCTCCGACGACATATCATCCATATTAAAATTATTGATATTGACTGTCCGATTATCTGTTATGGAAATATTATGAGATTCCGACCATTTCTCCCGCTGACGGAGAGAGAGCCATTTATTTGCCGCCCACGCATCAGGTCCTTTATACTTTTTAACTGTTGTAATAATCACCTCTCCTTTCACCACATGGACAACTTCCTCTTCATATTCATACCCCATTGCACACTTTAACAACGACTCAGCCACCTTAGCGTCAGTCTGAATTTTCCCTCTCTCCATTGCTTCAGAGAACTCGGGTTTTGTGCGTTTCCAAAAATCAATCGTAACGGGTTCCACTCCCAACACCTCAGCCACCTCCCGATCGGTTGCCCCAAGCAGACACAATAAATATACCTGCCTTGATAAATCCTCCTTCCACTTTATTGGGTATTTTGACATTCCTCAAAATTTTTCCAGTCAAAAATAAAATTTCTTTTCAGATAACAATCATCCAATTCAATTATTCATATACATTTTTTCAATTTTCCAATTTTCAGATATTCATGGAATATTTTTCAACACGTATCATTTTTCATAAAATCTTTGGAGGAATTTTTTCATTCCAAAACCAAAATAAAATTTTGAAAATTTTTACCCACTAATAAAATAAAGAGTTCCAAGATAAAAACACCAAATCTGAAAAACAATCGATCCCTATATATAGATAAATATGATTATATCAGTATATATTTATTGGAGGAATAATTCCTTTTTCTCGTTTGGAGATGAGAATATTCCGGAAAACACGGTGCAGACCATTTTGACACGTCAGAATTTTAGTGGGGTCCTTGACCCGATTCCCCAATATCCATCCGTCAGATAGGGGGGTCCCTATCTGATCATATCTATATATGTAGATATATCCATATATTGATTGATCCCGTATCGTATTGATATATTGATATATGTAAATGTTTCTGTATCTATGATACGATACATATCTAATTATCAATATATGTTATTTATTCATTATTTTATTTTTAAATTGATCACCTGGGTTCAGTAGGGGTCAGGGGACTTTTTGATATTTTCAGATTCCCATATCTATATATTTACATACTTATATATTTACCTAATTATATATACATTGATACCCCTCCTATTCATATATTACCCCTTCTCCGGGAAGAATACAATACATATGATCATATCTACATATATCTATTATTCCTCCTCCTTACATATATACATATCTATATTTATTCCTCCTCTCTTTGATATTGATCTTTTATATATTCCTATTCATCTTTTTCATTATTATGTGTCTTTTCTCCTTATTTTATATTCCTGGATATCAGTCTACATCATTATTTAGAATCATTATAAATTACGGTTTATTATTAAAATATTCAATAAAACAGTTTTTAAATCAATATATTTACCGTATCTTTATATCGTTATCAATTTATTAATCATTTAATCGTTCTTTCAAACTATGACAAACAAGACCAAATCAGCCCACGGAGTGGATACACTCCCGGCTACCGACGAATCCATGTTCAACGACCTTCAGACCATCCGTCAGGAGGAAACTCCCAAAAAGGAGCCCAAAGTGACCAAGAAAGTGATCGTCATCAGGAACCTTGAAAAAGAGGGTGGGGCAACCATTGATCGTATCGCTCAGGAGATTGTTGACCTGGGTATGGACTCAGACCTTGAAAAGAATAAGAGGGTCGTCCGACTCTGGATCAGCAAAATAGGGTTTAAGGTCGACTCCCGTAAGGAGGAGGAATCAGGAGCCCGCTACTACTTTAAGGCAAAGTAGTCAGTCTGGAGAAATGAGTCCGGGAATTTTTCCGGACTTTTTTTGTGTCCGTGGGTCTTTGGTTGTCCTATTTAAATTGACTCTAAATTAAGATGACATCAAAAGAATTTCTCCCGTCAATTTTGATCGTTATTTTTATCTACCTATCTTTATTATGATAAAATCATTTATTAATCAAATAATTTCATTATCATGAAACAGATTCCAACACTTAACCTTCTCCCGCATTCCCTTGGTCATACCCAGCGGGGTAAACTCATTTATGATCGTATTGGTTCCTGGTCGGAGATGTGGATTGCCCATTGGACCTGGACAGCTGCTGATCACTTTGAAGCTGAAAAAATTATCCGTGAAAAAGTTCTGAAAGGCTATTTCACAAAAAAGGTAATGTATATCAATAATTCAAGGCAGACAATGTACCGTATGGAGGATACCTCAGATCAGGCCCTCCTTGTTGCCCAAATGCATCATGAATTAGGAAAAAGGAAACAAAAATAAAGATTATACTCCGGTAACAACCCTGGCAGGACTCAAAAATAATAATGAGTGAAAGTTCGATCCTTTCTGCCGGAGCAACTCAAAAATGTTCTTTCTTTATTTATTAATCAAAAAATTAAAACAATGAAAAAAGTAGTAGAAATTTCAGAAAAAATCCTTTGGATTTATTACATCATCGCCGTAGCATTTGTTGTAGTAACAACCACTATCTGGTAAAAACAGCAAGGGACAATCTCGTGAAAGCCGAGATCAGGAAGTAATTCCTGCTCCGCTCAATGTTTAACTTAAAAATTGGAAAGATGAGAACTATTGAAAATGATTACAAAAGGAAAGCCTATTTTGATTCTGTAATAGATGCATATATCAATGGGAATATAAAATATCACAAAGATTTACTGGGGAAATTAAGTAAAATTGATATTGTCAGACTAACAAATTATTTGAGATTCTTTACTTATGGTTTGTATTTGGATATAAATGGAAATAAAGAATTAAATTTATTTGAACTAAAAAAATAATACTATGAAAAACACATTTTACAACTGGGACAATTCCCTTACAAAATATGCTTTCTGTTGTGGATATGTCCAACGGAAGGAAAAGAATGGAAAATGGAAGAAAATGTATATGGAACATAATCATTTCCATGTTTTAGCTGGTGAAGACGGAGAAAAATATAAGTTGTGGGAAGTCTTTGAATATGATCAGCTCACAAAAGCAAGGAAATTCTTCAAATCAATAAAACTATGAGAATTAGAAACGGACTTTTGTATTTAAACAATCGTGGTTCCAGGTGGATTGTCTATAAAAATGGACATCTTGAAAAAAGAACCTGGAAAACTCAGTCAGGGAAAGAAATAACTCGGGCTGTACTCTTTTATGAATCCTTTGGAAATTTTGGTTCCTGCTGTATTTCCTATAAAGGGAAGAAAATAATGGTTTTGGCTGATACAATTTTAGACGATTAAAACTTCAAAACAATGTTCTTAGACGAAAGACTATTTCAAATAGGATCAAAATTCAATGGTTTAAACGATATTGAGTTGATCAAAGAAATGATTAAGGAATGTATAAAGGAATCTCAGATTATCCTCAAAATAACTCAAGATGATAGTTATTTGGAACCAACATTCAAAAGAATTAATAATTCTTGGAACATAGCTATTAAGAAACTAAGAAATGAAAATAAATCATTTGTAGATGAGGATGGTTTCTTATCATTTCTATTACTCAATGACCTTTTTAAAGTTGTTCATCCAATTGTTAGTAAAATATTTAAAGACATTAGGAAAAATGAATCCAACAAAAGAAGAACTTGAAGATACTCTGTGGTTCTATGAAAATATGGACGACAGATTGACTGATTCCGATATCCTTGACATTTGGAATGTTGAAGATCATCTCCGGACACTCCGCCAATATTACCCAGCTTATGCATATAACATGAACTGAGCGATTTTAAAAGGATGTAAGGGGAGATAATAAAAAATGATATCCCAATATCAGGGCAGGAGTACAAATTGATGTAAGGGGGGTTCCTTTTAGAGGAAAATGGCTTAATCTGAAAGATATTAAAAAAAGATAATGACTCAAAGATTTTCATTAAAACCATTTTTAAATTCAGATAATTTTATTATCTTTAATTTTGATATCAAATTATCTGAACTATTTATGACAATTTCTCTGAAGGAAAATACATATCAAATCACAAAAATTGGTAGTAGGAAGGCTTTAAAAGTCGTTGTTTCCAATGCGGGACTGACGATTGAATTTAAACGGATATCCGATGGCTGGATGTCGACACATCAAAGTTTATCAGATCCGATATTCCCTGAAGATGATGTTTGGCAAATCCTGGAAATACTTGATTTCTTATATATCTTGAAAAATCAATTAAACTGAAAAAGATGAATAAACTAACTGAAATGTTTGACTTAGGCAAGGTCAGACAAATGATTAAAGAATGTCCAAAGGATGAGACAGTCATTCTTTGTGGGCATTGGTCAATAAACCGTCCAAAATACTCTGACGAAGAACAGGAAATAGCCTGTGAGTATTTTGATGCAGAGGATTTTGAAGCAGAAGTCGGATGTTCCCTCATCTGGACTGATTATGATGATCTTGTATTGGATCCACATGGAGTTTATCAATTTTAAAAATAGAAAAGATGAAAACAAAAATTCAGATTAAATCTTATTTTGGAAATGTTCTTTTTGAATTTGAAAAGGAAGACAATTCTATTAAACAAACACTTGAAGAAGCCATAAGGCAGAGAGCTAATTTACAGAGAGCTGATTTGCAGAGAGCTGATTTGCAGAGAGCTGATTTGTATGGAGCTGATTTGCGGGGAGCTAATTTGCAGAGAGCTTATTTGTATGGAGCTTATTTGCAGGGAGCTGATTTGCAGGGAGCTAATTTGCAGGGAGCTAATTTGCAGGGAGCTAATTTGTATGGAGCTAATTTGTAGGGAGCTAATTTGCAGGGAGCTAATTTGCAGAGAGCTAATTTGCAGGGAGCTAATTTGCAGAGAGCTAATTTGCAGGGAGCTAATTTGCAGAGAGCTAATTTGCAGAGAGCTAATTTGCAGAGAGCTGATTTAGAAAAAATCAGACATCTATTTTCTATACTTCCTGAAGGGGAATTAATAGTATGGAAAAAATTACGAGATGGATATGTAGCTAAACTTCTCATTCCTACAAAAGCAAAAAGAGTAAATGCTTTATCATCCAGAAAGTGCAGATTTGAATATGCAAAAGTTATAAAAATTTACTCCAGTAGAAGAAAAATTTTTCATGGAGAAGTTGCAGGACTACATGATTCTACTTTTATGTATAAAGAAGGGGAAACTGTAAGACCAGACTCATTCAATGATTCTCCACTTATTGAATGCTCAAATGGGATCCATGCTTTTATTACAAGGAAAGAAGCTGAAGAATATGAAGATTAAATAAAATGAAAAAACTACTTAGACATAACTGGGGAAAAGGCAGATCATGGCCTTACAGACATGTTTGCGTAAAATGTGGATGTGTAAAATACTTTGATTTTGATTACCAGAGAATAATGTATCAGTGGGGAACAAAAACAACTTATCGTCCACCTGATTGTATTGCAGTAATAAATGGTCAGAAACCATATGATCCGGAACTTGTAAAATCAATTAAATCTGAACAAAAATGACAACCAGAAAAGAACTTGAATTATCTGTAGGAGCTATGAATAAGCCCTTACAGGAAAGAGTAGAATCAATGACACTCATTGAACTACTCAGAAACTGTGATCCGGCATACCGGAGTGACTTTGCCAGCCGATTATACAAAGCTGGTGATCTTAAAAAGGAAGAAGCAAAAGAATTTACAAAAATTGTTGGTTAAACTTTAAAAATCTGAAAAAATGTGCTTAGTAACAAGACAAATCAAACCAAAGACAATGAAGAAAGACTTGATTGTCTGGAAATCTGTAAAATTAGATTGGAGTGATAGAAACAAGGCTTATAGTAGATATTATGAGTTTGAATGGACGAGAGGAGTAATATATGAAAAAGATCTGGTAAAGACTCGTTCTACTTGGAAAGAAGCTGAAAAATATGATTATGTAGTATGGGTAGCTTATCCAGATCAGACTGGAAAATTTACTTCAGTATCTGAAGGATTTCATGCCTGTAAGCAAGAAAGAAGAGGTGGCGCTTGGGATAGATTCCTTATACCAAAAGGTGCATTGTATTTTGAAGATGAATCAGGATTAATCGTAGCAAATAAAATGATGTACATATGACAGTAGGGGAATTAAGAGACCTGTTAGAAGGACTTGACGATGATGTTGAAGTCCGTCTTGCTATGCAACCTGCATGGCCGTTTGAATATTCTATTGGTGATTCTTGTCTGATTGAAAAAGAGGATGAGAATAATCAAAGAGAAGAAACTATTTTGTATCTTGTAGAAGGAGAGCAGCTTGATTATCTTCCGGAAGATGTATGTGATAAACTTGGTTGGAAATAAAAATCTGAAAAATGACAAAAGCAGAAATATTTAAAAAAATGGAAGAGATTCTTGAAATATCAAGTAAAGAAACTCTTCTCACACTGATGTTTAATTATTTTCCATCAGATGATCTGGAAGGATTTCTGGAATTCATAAAGGAGGAATTTGAATATGAATAATGGACTATACTCTCCATCGGATATAATATTTGAAGATGGAAAATTCCGGACTGTTGATGATCTCTATTATGCACAGTCTGATGCACTCGGACTCTGGACATGGCAAAAACGATCAAAGTCAAGTCTGAAAATTCCTGCCTATAATCATTATGTGGATGATGCTTTTTTCACTCATCAGGAGGCTGTTGAAAAACTGAATGAGTATCTCAAGAGTCAAATGGTTTAATTTAAAAATTCATTAAATCATTTGATTCATTCCGATTATTTTATTATATTTGATTTTGATTAATTAAAAAATCTGAAAAAATGACAGAAAAAGATGTTAAAAAATTAGTTGAGCTTCAGCAGAATATAGAGCAATTAAAGAAAATAGCTAAGCTCTTACGGGAATATGAATTCCGTGTTACTTTCCCAAATTATTCTAATTATGAATATCTTCCTTTCCACCTAATACCAGAATTGGAAGAACAGACAAAGTATTTATTTACTGAGATGGTTGATGAGAGATTACAAGAATTGGAGGGTAAATTAAATACCCTAACTTTATGTAAACAGATCCCAGGAGGACCATCATATACTCCCACAGAACTGGAATAATATGACATATCATCAGAAAAAATCTGCTTCCCTCTTTCAGACTGCTAAGGGGGAAGCAGTAATAAAAATAGTATTTCCTTATGATCCTGATGATATTGAAAAGGTAAGGACATTGCCTGGAAGAAAGTATCATAAAGAAGATCACTGCTGGTCATGCCCTATATTCCCAAAATCTGTGGAGATGTTGAAAGAGTGGGGATTTGAAATAGAACCCAGTCTTGCAATATCTTTACAAAAATCAAAGGAAAGACCAACGAAAATCAACATATCCGGTATAAAAGGACTTAAAGGAAAATTATATCCTTTTCAAAATGAAGGAGTAGCTTTTATTGAAACCAATAATGGAAGGGCTTTAATTGCCGATGACATGGGCTTGGGGAAGAGCCTCCAGTCTATTGCCTGGTTACAAATGCATCCCGAGAAACGTCCGGTAATCATTGTTGTTCCTGCATCACTCAAATTAAACTGGAAACAGGAGATTGAAAAATGGACTGATGGATACCGAATAGAAATATTATCAGGAACTTCCCCTTGGCAATTATCAAAGAAGATTGATATTTTTATAATAAATTATGATATTCTTTATTCCTGGATTGAATCATTGAAAGCTGTAAGTCCCAAGGTATTGATTACAGATGAGTGTCATCTCTATAAATCGAATTCTGCAAAACGCACTAAAGCTGTAAAGATGTTAGGGAAAGGAATTCCTCATATCATTGCCCTATCAGGTACTCCGATTGTAAACCGACCGATTGAAGCATTTAATGCAATTAAACTCATTGAGCCAACACTTTTCAAAGATATGATGTGGTACGGGAGAAGATATTGTGGAGCTAATTATAATGGTTTTGGTTGGGATTTCTCAGGAGCTACCAATACTGAGGAGTTAAATCAAACCTTGAAATCTACTATAATGATCCGTCGATTAAAGCAGGATGTTTTGAAAGAGCTTCCGGATAAAATAAAATCATTCACTCCCATTGAACTTGATAATCGAAAAGATTATCAATCAGCGGAAGATGATTTCATAGGATACATCCAACGGACAAGGGGTTTAGCGGCCAGTGAAAGGATATCCAATACTCAAGCCTTATCATCAATAGAAGGCTTAAAACAACTGGCTGTAAAGGGGAAATTAAAAGAAGCAACCGATTGGATCGATAACTTCCTGGAAGCAGATGGAAAGTTAGTTATATTTATCACTCATCACTTTGTATCTGATCATTTGATGGAGCGATTTGGAAAGATTGCTGTAAAGGTTGATGGTGGGGTATCACTCCCGGAAAGACAAAGAGTAGTGGAAAAATTTCAAAAGGATCCATCCATAAAGTTATTTGTAGGAAATATAAAAGCTGCAGGTGTTGGACTTACCCTGACCGCTTCTTCCAATGTAGCATTCCTGGAACTTCCATGGACTCCGGGTGAGTTGATTCAGGCAGAAGATCGTTGTCATAGGATTGGGCAAAAGGATACAGTAAATGTGTATTATCTGCTTGCAAAAAATACAATTGAAGAAAAAATTGCAAAGATTATTGATCGAAAAAGAAAAATACTGGATTCCGTACTTGATGGAAAACAAACCGATCAGGATTCATTATTATCAGAATTATTGAAAGAATACTAAATGGATATCATTCAGTTATATCAGGATTTCTCAGTCCCGTTTGTCACGGAAGGACATAAACATTCCCGGGAAGGTTGGGTTAATGTTGAGTGTCCATGGTGTGAGGGAAATCCGGGTTATCATTTAGGATATGAACTATCGTCAGATCACTATTACTGCTGGCGTTGTGGCTGGCATCCGATTACTCCCACTGTAGCCCGATTGATTAATAAATCTGAAAGGGAAGTAGGGAGATTGATAAAAGAATATGGTTTGAGAATTCATCCTATACAAAAAGAAGAACTCAAACCAAAGAAAGAACATATATTACCAACAGGAGTAATGCCTTTACAATCAAAGCACATTGAGTATCTGGAAGCCCGGGGATTTGATTATACCCGGATATCAAAAATTTGGAACATCATGGGCACAGGGCCTGTCTCCCGCTTAGACAATATTGACTTTAAGCACCGGATAATAATACCAATCATTTGGGATGGACAGGAAGTATCTTTCACATCAAGGGATGTAACGGGAAAGACTGATATGAGATATATTACCTGTCCGAAAGATCGTGAGTTAATTCATCATAAACATATACTTTATGGAAGATCCGAGTATTGGAAAGATATCGGGATATTGGTGGAGGGTCCGACTGATGTCTGGCGCATGGGTACCAGCAGTTGTGCCACATTTGGAATCAAGTTTACTCATACTCAAATTAGAACTATTGCCTCCCGATTTAAAAGAATGGCAGTCTGCTTCGACGATGACTCCCAAGCCATCGTACAAGCTAATAAAATTGTGGCTGAATTAAAATTCCGTGGAGTAGATTCTTTCCGGGTTGATATCAAAGGAGATCCAGGAAGTATGCCTCAAGAAGATGCAGATTATTTAGTTAAACAATTAATAAAATGAAAAAAGAATTTCCTTTAACTGATCGAGAAACAGCTTATTTCTACCTAAAGAAAGACTTTCTTTCTGCCTATAACAATAATGGGAAGAATATTCAACTTGCACTTGAGCAGGTATCTAATTTAAGGATGCTTCAAAAAGAATATGTTAGAAGTATTTTATCTGATTATATTAAACAATTAAAGAAATGAAATTATGAAATCATTTGTAAAGAAAATTACTTGGTTACCTTTCACTCCTCATGGTTGGGGTAATGGGTATGTTATTATTCCAGAAGGACATCCGTGTCATGGAAAACATTATGATGATATTAATGTTTCTATTCACGGAGGATTAACTTTTTCAGCTTCCGTCAAAGAATGTGACTGGGAAGAATTAAAAGGGGAAGATCCGGAAGGTTGGGTTGTAGGATTTGATACTGCTCACTATAATGATTCTCTATCTTCCTGGCCAAAAGTGGAAGTAGTAAAAGAAGCAAGAAGACTGGCAAAACAACTTGAAAAATTAGGAGAATGAAAAAGCATAAAGAACTCACCCCGGAATTTATAGCTGAGCTTAAAGAAAGAATTGAGCTCCGGGAACAAATCATAGAAAATCAACGAAAGCTGATTGATGCTCTCCGAGATGATCTGAAAAGAAAACGTAAATGGTATCAATTTTGGAAATAATAAAAAATTAATAGAAATGAAAGAAAAGAAAATTACATACACTCGAGTGTATATTAAATCTAAAAAAGATTTACCAAAAGTTGATGGTGTATATTTTGTTATGGAACATTGTAAAGCTCGAACAGCTTCTGATACAGATATAGTCATTCCTGCACATGATGAGATAACAATCGCTGGATTTTTTCCAAATAAACCAACACTGGATGATCCACGATATCGTCCTTATGACTATATTGCGGGATGGTTACAAACCATAAGATGGTATTTAATACCTGATGACAAGAATGAATTATGGAGTGATTACCATAAATATTAATTATGAAAAGAATCCTTGTAACCGGAGGTGCTGGATTTATCGGATCACATCTCTGTGAATATCTACTCGATCAGGGGAATGAAGTAATCTGTATGGATAATTATTTCTCAGGTTCAAAAGATAACATCCGACACCTATTGAACAATCCATATTTTGAAGTGATGAGAGGAGATGTTCAACGGGCATTTATGATTGACTGTGATCAAATCTACAATCTGGCTTGTCCTGCATCACCTGTTCATTATCAACGATTCCCAGTCCAGACCATAAACACTTCTGTCAAAGGAATGATAAACACTCTCAATATTGGTAGAGCATTGGATATTCCTGTTTTGCAAGCATCAACATCAGAAGTATATGGAAGTCCGATGGTTCATCCTCAGACAGAATCCTATTGGGGGAATGTAAACCCTGTCGGGATAAGATCATGTTATGATGAAGGAAAACGTTGTGCAGAAACAATTTGCATGGACTACTACAGACAGTATGGAGTAAAAATAAAGATTGCCCGTATCTTCAATACCTATGGAACAAGGATGAGGAAAGACGATGGGAGAGTGATCAGTAATTTTATTGTTCAAGCTCTCAAAGGACTACCAATTACAATCTATGGAGGAGGCAATCAGACAAGATCCTTCCAGTATGTTGATGATCTTGTGGAAGGACTTGTCAGATTTATGAATACCGACGATAAAATAACCGGACCATTAAACATTGGTAATCCGGGAGAGTTTACAATGAAGGAATTGGCTGAGAAGGTATTGGAAATGACAGGGAGTAAATCAACAATAATTTATCTCCCTTTACCATCAGATGATCCTCCACAACGTCAACCCGATATTTCCCTTGCCATGGGAACAATTAACTGGAGACCAAAGATTACTCTTGACACTGGCCTCTTAAAAACAATTCAATATTTTGAACGATTACTCACAAAAGATAAAGAGATATGAAACCAAAAAACATTAAAGAATTTCAGGCTTTAGTCAAAAGATACGAGACTATTACGCTTGATGAAATTAAAGAGGTGTGGAATGGAAAATATTGCAACCCAGCGAGAGGGCTTACGGGATTTGGTAGTAAATCGACCTGTTCATTATGTAATGCAGCTCTTAAAGTCTGTGTCTTTTGTGTTTATGGGCCAGCCCACTATGATTCAGACGGAGAACTTGAATCTTTTGCCTGTGTCGGTCATGAAAACTTTGAGAGTTATGAGGGAATTGATAACGCTAGTACCCCTAAAGAACTCCTTCTTGCCTACCGCAACCGTGCCAAACATCTCCGTAAAACTTACTCTCAATACTTAACCGATGAAGCTCTCAAAGAAGAAGAATAAACCTGAACCTTACCGATTCCGGATGAATCATCCTTGGAAGATGGATAACTGGGTATTTTGGATACTATTGGTAATGATGGGAGGATTGCTGGGAGCAGTGATATATTTGGGAGTAATTTATAGTCAATCAATAATAAAGTGAAAACTATTTGGATTTTCAGATTATTTTTATTATTTTTGATTTTTAATGATCATAATTATATGGAGGCAGACATAAATAGATATAATTCCGGTTCATTTTTTCAGATTTTTTTGATTGATAAATTGATGGGTAATCAGGGGATTAGGTGCTGCCTCACCGAAGTCTCCTGATTTTTTTATTCCCTTATCGGTATGGAAGAAAAAATAAATCAAACATTAGTATTAGAATTATTCCGAACAGAAGGATTTATTGTTTTAAACAAAAAAGCAATAAAAATTCTGGGATTAGTTCCAGCAGTTGTTTTAGGAAGTTACCTGGAAAGATATTCCTATTTTGTAAAGAACCATCCGGAGAATGACGGGTGGTTTTTTTCTGTTCATCAACAAATGTTGGAAGAACTTAATATTGGAATAACAGTATTGAGAAAAGCAAAAAATGAATTAATTGAAAAGGGTATAATAAAAACAGAATTACGGGGAGTTCCTTCAAAAGAATGGATAAGTATTGACTTCGATACCTTAACCCTATACGTTATAAAATCGGATCCCAAGGGTTCAGATTCCCGGATCAATATTAATAATAATAAAAATAATAATAATATTCCGTCGAAACCTTCGGTTTCTCCTGTAGAAGAAGAGGATTTATCTGAAAAACATATTACCCTCTCCATGTTTGAATTATTTTGGAAAGCATACCCAAAAAAGATTGATAAGGGGAAAGCTCTTACTTCTTGGAAAAAATTATGCAATAAACCTCCAAAGGAAAAGCCTTTATGGAGGGTTCTTCGTAGAGCAATTCAACAACAGAAGCAAACTGAACGTTGGGGAGACCCCAAATTTATACCACATGCTTCTACCTGGTTAAATCAATCCAGATGGTTGGATGATCCAAAGGAAATGAAAAATATTCAGTTTGGTGATAACCCCAACACTAAAGGGAAACCATCTTTTATTCATGATGATGGAATAAGATATGATTTAAGAGACGATGGGTATTATTATCATTGTGTATCAGGAGAAAGGTATATTCCATGATAGAACGTAGAATTATAATAGGATTGATAACCTCCACGGATTATCTAAAAACCATTCAGTCGATGTGGAATCAATCCTACCTGGAATCATCCACAGCTAAGCACCTCTCACGCTGGTGTTGGGAATATTTTGAAAAATACCAAAAGGCTCCCGGCAAGGATATTGAAGCTATTTACTACACAAAAATCCGTTCAAATAAATTTCCAAAACAGTCAGCAGAAGAGATTGAGCAGGATATCTTACCCGGGTTGAGTAAGGAATATGAACAAACCGGGGCTGATCTTAAACCACTTCTTGATGATACCTCTCAGTATTTCCTCGAAAGGAAATTATCTATTCTCTCCACTTCTATTCAAGCTCTGATTAAGGATGGCCAGTTGGAGGAAGCAGAAAAAATGATTGATGAATTTAAAACCCTTTCTACCTCCCCGATTAATCTTGAAAACTTTATACTTGATGTAGCAACCATAAGGAATAGAAAGAAAAAGAAACCAATGTTATTAATGAAGCCTTGGTTGAGGGAAGGGCAGTTTACAATCATTTATGGAAATTATGGAACGGGCAAATCACTTCTGACACTTACCATTTGTTATCTACTCGGTTTAAGGGAATCGGATGCGGAGTTTGGTCCGTGGATGGTGAAAAATTCTACCGGTACTCTTTATATTGACGGTGAGTTGGGGGAACAGGAAATGGAGGAAAGAGTATCAAAATTGGAATGGTTAGGAAAACAAAAGGCTTCCCTCAAACTCCGGGTATTATCCGTTCCGGAATATCAACATGCAACAGAAGATCATTTTCATCTATCGGATAGACCAAATCAGTTGAAAATAATTAATTGGTTAAAAGGAAATCCAGATTATAAAGTTGTGGTATTGGATAGTGTATCAACATTATTTGGTCTGGAAGAAGAAAATTCAAACTCTGAGTGGAATAATAAGGTAAATCCATTCCTGAGGGATCTCCGGGCAATTAATGTTGCCTGTATACTTTTACATCATGCCGGAAAGGATAATAAGAAAGGTTTGAGGGGAGCAAGTTCCATGGGAGCTATGGCAGAGAATATTTATCGTCTGACTAATAGTGATCATAAGTTGCCAGAAGCAGGAGAAGCATACTTCAAATTGACTAAAGATAAACAACGGGCAGGAGGATTTAGCTTTAATCCTTTTTCTGCTCATTTCTTCCAGGAAAATAACGATAAGGAAATTCATTGGGAGATTACAGAAAACTAAATACTTAAAATTATGTGGGGAAAATATGAGTAAAGTTATTAAATATCAATATTCTTCCGGAGTTTATCAAATATTGTCTAAAATAAATGGAAAATTTTACATTGGATCCAGTGTAAATTTAAAGCAAAGAAAAGAGTTACATTTAATCCATTTAAGAGGAAGAGTTCACTCAAATAAACATCTTCAACGACATTATGATAAATATGGTATAAATGATTTATTATTTATTCCAATAGAATATTGCCCAAAAGAAAAATTAATAATAAGAGAGCAATTTTATATAGATAAATTAAAACCAGAGTTTAATATATTACAGAAAGCTTATTCTACACTTGGATTGATTCATTCAGAAGAAAGTAAAAAGAAATCAAGTGAATCAAAGAGAGGAGAAAAGAATGCTTCTTACGGTATTCCAAAATCGGAAGAACAAAAACAAAAAATAAGTAAAAAATTAAAAGGTCGTGTTTTTTCAAAAGAAACAAGATTAAAAATAGGAATAAAATCTAAAGGTAGAATTGTATCAAAAGAAACAAGATTAAAAATAGGTATTGCTCAAAAAGGTAGAATTCCTTGGAATAAAGGAAGGAAAACACCGGAAGAAGTAAAAAAGAAAATTAGTGAATCAGGAAAAGGGAAGCATTTTCATTCAGATGAAGTAAAAAAGAAAATTAGTACTTCTTTGAAAGGAAGAGTATTTACACAAGAATGGAAAGATAAAATTAATATTGC
>Ga0265297_10000911_pt1 | contig 77508 bp, 71 predicted proteins | sample Munlanlwell13791_FD_192502 | JGI IMG/M metagenome (GOLD analysis project Ga0265297, IMG submission 192502) | Leachate microbial communities from a municipal landfill in Southern Ontario, Canada - Leachate well 137-91 | ecosystem: Engineered > Solid waste > Landfill > Unclassified | place...
TCAACAGTAATATCTGGCTTCAACGAATTGGCATCAATTTCAGCAGCCGCAAAGACTGGTAAACATATATAGAACACATTGAAAATAACAATGAAATAAACAAACACTAATTTTTTGTTTACTTTGGACATAAGAAAATAAGTTGCTTAAAAGCCAAAAGAATCCAAAAATGATCTGGCTGGCCGAACAATCCAGAAAGGATTGTTTGGATCAGTTTTGTCCATATTAAATCTTAAGCCGTCAAAATCAAAAAACTGACCACTGTTAAGCTCCTGAGCCGTAGCACCGTTTGCAATCAATAAACCAAATATAGATTCACCTTTGTCTAAGCGGCTTTGTTGCTCTTGGGCCGAAGTCGGAATTGGCACTTCAAACCGCCATTCTCCGCCGCCAAGATCGTAATATTTTCTAGCACCTTCAAACATTGAATAGCAATCAAAACGAGCCAAATCTTGATTAGTCTCACAATCCTGATAAAGCTCAGAAACTCTGGTATTGGCATCAGTATTATCTGGTATTACCGATTTTTTGGCTGGAGTATTTAAACTATTACCTGATATATAACTAATGTCTTTTACCGCTAGCGGTTCAAGGCTGGTTAATCTGGGATTAACCGTGTTTAAAATTAGAAAAGAAAATAAAGCTAAGACCAAACCGGTTAAAGCAGCCGTAATAAATTCTTTAGCCTTGCCAACTTTGTCCGGACTACCGGCTGACATTAACCAGATAAAACCACCAACCATTATCATAACAACCGCTAAAATTCCGGCCGCACCAATGCCATAGCGATACAGGGCAGCAATGTATTGGCTAATCCAAGGAACGGTACAATAACCACCGCTGCAAGCAACATCCTCAAATTCAACCAATCCCCCACCAAACTGAATATTAATTTCTGGTTTAATAATTTTTACATCAGATTGACTTTCAGAATTAGCTTGAACCAACACCGGGAAAACCAAAAAAAGAATAAGCAAAACCGATGATAGAAATAATAATTTTTTATTTAAAAACCACATAATTAACGGCTAAGTTCAGAAACGATTATTTTTTCAAATGCCTCAAGCGGAATAGCACCCGGGATTTTGACACCATTAATGAAAAAAGTTGGTGTTGCTTCTACTCCCACTTCCAATCCCTGCTGCACATCACTTTCAATCTTATTATAATATTTACTGGTACCAACACAATTGTCATACTGCTGCATATTCAAACCAATTTGCAGGGCATAGTTTCTTAAATCAGTATCGGCTATTTTATCTTGGTTAGAATAAATTCGGCTATACATTTCCCAAAATCCACCCTGCTCATAAGCGCACTGACCAGCCATAGCAGTAGGCAAAGCCCGAGGATGATCATTAATCAAGGGAAAATTCCGAAAAACAAAAAGAACTTTAGTACCATAATCTTTTAAAACCTGCTGCATTACAGAATAAGATTTACCACAAGCCGGACACTCAAAATCACCAAACTCAACAATTATTACTTTGGCATCTTTAGGACCAAGTTTTGGCGCATCTTTAGTTATAAGGGTCGAAAAACTTTTGTCTTCATCAGTTGCTACGCTTTGGCCAAATAATTCTTGAGGAGTCATTTGACCACTTTTTAAAAGCAGTATCACCTTACCAATATACAAACTGATTGAAGTTAGCAAGACAAAAAATATAGCAAAAAAAACAATAATTAGTCTTCCCCACCAACGCTGGTACCAACTTTTTGGTTTTTTTGGCTTTGGTTGAGAGGAAGGCGGAACAACAAAAGGAATATTTTCACTATACATAATCTTTAATATATTATATCATAAATTGAGAGTATTGGATAATTATTAAAAATATGCCCTATTTACATCTTGACGAGCATGATATTGAAGAAAAATTTTCCAAAAAAAATCGAAAAAATAAGCCAAAAATGAAAATTAGCGGCAAAAGTGTCTTTGATTTAAAAAAAATTATTAGTCAAAAAGCTAAACTAAAATAAATAAAAACAAATTGACATTTATTAAATTATCTGTTAGACTTGATTTATTATATTTCTCCTATGAATAAACAACTAATTTTAGACATTATCCAAATTATTTCTGCGGCCACCGTTGTCGTTTTAGTTTTGGTTCAAAACCGTGGCGCCGGTGTTGGCGCTGCTTTTGGCGGTGAAGGCAATGTTTACCGGACTAAACGCGGTGTTGAAAAATATCTCTTCATTCTAACCATCATCTTCTCTATTATATTTTTAGGCGTATCGCTAATTAGCGTTATTTTGTAAATTCGGGCCAACCAATTAATAAAACACTATATTTTATTTTGTGTTTAAAAAAATTCCTCTCTTAAGTAAAATAAAAAAGAATTCCTCTTTACAAAATCAGTTATCAGGCAATGATTCTAACGCAGGAAAACCTGCTGATTTTTTGCAGCAAAAAGAATTAGACAAAAAATTAATTTATTCATTAAACAAAAAGAAAATCCCGACCTTAAAACAGTTAAAATATTTACCCGGTGTCCTTAATCCAAAACAACGTCTCGTCGTTGGCGGCCTGGTGCTTTTAATCATTTTTAGTTTAATAACAATCATAACTAATTTTTTCTATCGCAATTTTAAGGCAACACCGACTAACGGTGGCGAATATACTATCGGCTTAGTCGGCGCTCCCCAATATCTTAATCCATTATTAGCCCAAACCAATGATGTTGATACTGATATTTCCCGCCTAATCTTTTCCGGACTTTTAAAATATAACAATGAATTACAATTAACGGCTGATTTAGCGGCTAAATGGGAAATCAGTGAAGACCAAAAAACTTACACTTTCATTTTAAAAGACAACCTTAAATGGCAGGATGGCCAGCCTTTGACTGCCGATGACGTTATTTTTACTTTCCAAAGCATCAAAGATCCCGAATTTAAAAGTCCACTACTGGTTAGTTTTCGTGGCATTGAAGTTGAAAAGGTTGACGATAAAACAGTAGTTTTTGTCTTACCTCAACCCTATCCGGCCTTCTTGGATTTACTAACCACTGGTTTATTGCCATTGCATATTTGGGGAGAAATCCCGCCGGTCAATGCCAATCTAACCGAGTACAATTTAAAACCAATTGGCAGCGGGCCTTGGGAATTCAAATCCTTAGTTAAGGATCGGCTAGGTAATATCAAATCTTATACGCTTGCTGCTAATAATAATTATGTTGAGCGGAGAGCTTATTTAGATAAAATTACCCTTAAATTTTATCCTGATTTTGAAACGGCAGTGGCAGCTTTAAAAAACCATTCAATTGATGGGGTAGGTTTTTTACCTAAAGATTTTAAATCCCAGCTTAACGGTCAAAAAAATCTTAATTATTATTCTTTGGCGCTGCCACAATATACTGCTATCTTTTTTAACCAAAAACAAAATGAACTATTAAAAGAAAAAGAAATAAGAAAAGCTTTAGCTTTAAGTATTGATAAAACAAAAATTTTAACTGACACATTGCAACTTGACGGTGAAATTATTAATGGGCCGATCCTACCGTTTGATATTAAAATTAATCCAGACCAAATAATTAATTTTAATCTTGAGGCGGCAAATAAAATTCTTGATGCTGCTGGTTGGCAAAGAATGGCCAGCCAAGATTACCAGGCTTTTTTAGACAGTGAACAACAAAAAACTGCCAGCTCAACACCGCAAAATAGCCAAGCTGCAGCTGCGGCCGAAGCCAACCAAAATCCAACCACGACCCAAACAGTTGCTACCACGACTGCTGCTACGTCCGGGTTAGATTCCAATCAAGCTTTTTATCGCAAAAAAGGTGATAAAATTTTAGCCTTAACAATAACCACTGTTAACCAATCAGAAAATACTAAAGCGGCAAAACTAATTCAGGATTTTTGGCGACAAATTGGCATTAAAGTTGATCTTGAAATTATTGACAGTAATAAAATCAGCCGAGAGATAATCAAACCTAGAAGTTATGAAGTGTTACTGTTTGGAATTATTGTTGGTTCCAGTTCCGATCCTTATCCGTTTTGGCATTCGTCACAAGCTCAAGATCCAGGATTAAATTTGGCTTTGTTTTCCAACCGCAACGCCGACTTACAATTAGAAGAGGCTAAAAAAACTACTGATCAAGAAAAACAAAAAGTGGCTTACCAAAAATTCCAAGACATTATAACGGCTGAAATTCCGGCTATCTTTTTATACAAACCAACCTACACTTACGTTGCTGATAAAAAAATTAAAGGCATCAATTCAAATCGCATCACTTTGCCAGCCGATCGTTTAAATGATTCAACCAAATGGTACATAAAAACCAACTGGCATTGGCAAGGAAAAATTCGTTAAATTTCAATTTCTTTTCTCAATATTTAAACACCAATAAACAAGCCAAACTTGTCTTATCAAGTTTTTTAAACTTGGGATTTAGCTGAAGGCTTTAATACTGAAAAATTAACTGCCCGCCACTAATGCCGCGGTGGTGAAATCCCGCACCAAAGCTCACGAAATATTTAACATTAATGATTTTGATAATAGGCGCGAATACCGCCTCCGTCTGTTTAAAACTAATTATATTTTAATTATCAGCTTGGTACGGGATAAACTGGTATATTTACCCCTCACCAATGCCGCGGTGGTGGAATCCCGCACCAAAGCTCACGAAATATTTAACATTAATGATTTTGATAATAGGCGCGAATACCGCCTCCGTCTGTTTAAAACTAATTATACTTTAAATTATCAGCTTGGTACGGGATAAACTGGTATATTTACCCCTCACCAATGCCGCGGTGGTGAAACTGGTATACACGCACGGTTCAGAGCCGTGTGGATGCAAGTCCATGAGGGTTCAAATCCCTCCCGCGGCACCAAAAAACATTAATTATTTATTTTTATTTTAATTATGATTAAAAACAACAATCAAAAAACTAACAAACATTGGCGGATTAATCGATTCCCAAAAAAGAACAAAGAACCGGACAAAAAAATTAAGAAGGAAGAGAAATTAAAAATCTATGCCTTAGGCGGACTAGAAGAGGTCGGCCGAAACATGACGGTTTTTGAATATGGCCAAGATATTGTCATTATTGATATGGGCTCCCAATTCCCGGAAGAAGATATGCACGGTATTGATTATATTATTCCCAATATCACTTCGCTCAAAGGCAAGGAAAAAAATATTCGTGGCGTAATTATTACCCACGGTCACCTTGATCATATTGGCGCAGCCCCTCATCTTTTGCCAAAACTAGGCAATCCTTTGGTAATTGCTGCGCCAATGACCATTGCCATTTTGAAAAAACAAATTGAAAATTATCACGAGAAATTTACGCCCCGGACCTTAGAAATCAAGACTTTGAATAAACCAATCACGTTGGGCCATTTCAAAGCTAATTTTTTTCGCGTTACTCACAGTATCAAAGACTCAGTGGGCGTAATTTTAGAAACACCAGTGGTTAATGTCATTCATCCCGGCGATTGGCGCTACGATCTGGATCCGGTTGAAGGGCAAAAAACTGATTTACGCCATTTAGCCCGATGGGTGAGAAGAGACCGACCATCGGTTTTAATGATGGAAAGTTTAGGCTCAACTGAGGAAGGTCACCAAGGTTCAGAAAAAGAAGTTTACAAAAACATGGAAAACATCATTAAAAATGCTAAAGGCAGAATTATCTTTGGCACCTTTGCCAGCATGTTGGAAAGAATTGGCCAGATCATCAAGATTGCCGAAGAAAACGGTAAAAGAGTGGCCATTGACGGCTTTTCAATGAAAACCAATGTTGAAATCGGTAAAAAATTCGGCTTCATCAAAGCCAAGAAACAAACCCTGGTTGATATTTCTAAAATTGACTCCTTTCCAAAAAACAAAGTGGTGATTATTTGCACCGGTTCGCAGGGTGAAGGCCGAGCGGTTTTAAGAAGGATTGCTAATCGAGAACACCGCTATATTAAAATTGAACCCAACGATACGGTTGTCTTTTCTTCTTCGGTCATTCCCGGTAACGAAAGAACAATTCAAACCCTTAAAGACAGCTTGTACCGCCAAGGGGCAGATGTAATCCACAAAGAGATTATGGATGTTCATGCTGGCGGCCACGGAAAAATTGAGGATATAAAATTATTACTCCGGGAAGTCAAACCGACTTATTTAATTCCAATTTACGCCAATCATTATTTATTAAGAGAAGCCGCTAAGGTGGCTAAAAGCATTGGTTTTGATGAATCAAAAATTTTAATTGCCGATAATGGCCAGATTATTGAATTTGATAAGACCGGTGGCCGATTAACAAATAACCGGGCTCAAACCAGCTATGTCTTCGTTGATGGCTTAGGCGTTGGCGATGTTTCCCATGTGGTTTTGCGCGACCGACAAGTTATGGCTGGCGACGGCATGATTGTTGTTATCGTGACCATTGATAAAACCCAAGGCAAGCTGGTTCAAAACCCCGATTTGATCTCCCGCGGTTTTATTTATATGAAAGAAAATAAAACTCTAATTGAAGAAACTAGAATGAAAGCAAAAAAAATATTTAAAGGCGAATTAGTTGGCGGCATTGATGAAAATTATTACAAAGATAAAATTAGAAATGAAATCGGCCAATTCCTTTACCAAAAAACCCAGCGCCGGCCGATGGTGTTGCCAGTAATTATTCAAGTTTAGAGCTCATAATAACTAATTTAATATGGCTGACGAAAAAGTAATTGGCCCAACTGTAGTTTGCAGCGGGTTAATCCAAAAAGATGATAAATTTCTCATGGTTTTTTGCCCCCGCTTCAAAGTTTGGCGCGTTCCCGGCGGCCGGGCGGAATTTAACGAAACTTTAGAGCAAACTTTTGTCCGAGAAATGAAGGAAGAAATTGGTTTGGACTTAGTTGGGCCAAAATTTCTCGGCTGGGGTCAAGATCACCAATTTCATGTCCGCGATCAATACGAGACTTCTAGACTGCTAATGTTTTTCTATGTTAAAATTAACGAGGAGCCAATAATTGATCCGGACGAAGCCGAAGAATTTAAGTGGGTAACTTTGGTCGAACTAAAAAATGAAAAAAATAAAGAAGGCGCACTGACCGATTTCTTCAATCGGAATCCAAAAATTGATTTTGCCAATCTCTAATCAATATTATGCATCACCAAAGACGATTTTTTTGTCGCTTTAGAAAAACCAAACCACTGTTTAACAAACAGCTTAAAGTCTTGCTGGTTACAAACTCAATGATTTTAGTGGCCATTGCTATGCTGGGTCCAATTTATGCTCTCTTTGTCGGCAAAATCGGCGGCGACTTACTAGATGCGAGTTTAACCAGCGCCATGCTGGCGTTTGCTGCCGGCGTAACTTCTTTGGCCACCGGGGTATTTTCGGACAAAGTTAAAGAAAATGAATTAATCGTTGTGGCTGGTTATATTATCGTTGGTATCGGATTTTTGCTTTACACTATTTGCGATTCAATTTGGTTTTTATTATTAATCCAAGTTATCATCGGTTTAGGTGAAGCCATTTATAATCCGGCTTTTGATGCGGTTTATTCAAAACATTGCACTGACGACCACGTTGGCAAACAATGGGGAGCTTGGGAATCAATTAATTCATTTTCTATTGCCGGCGGAGCGGTAATCGGCGGTTTAATTGCTACCTCCTTAGGCTTTAATGCTTTATTTATCACTATGGCTTTGCTCTGTTTTTCCAGTGCCATTTATATCTATCAACTGCCCAGAAAACTACTCTAGTTTGACAAAAGAATTTTGATCTGCTAAATTAGAATATATTCATTAACAACTACAAAACCTAGGAAGCGTGTCTCCGGCTTTACGTCGGAGGTTGGGCACGCTGAGGTGATTGCTGCGCTAGTGGCAATCCGGGCCAGCCTGCCGTAATCACAGGCCACAGTGTGTTGGTCTTTTGACATAAAGCACTGAAAGTGAGCAGTTAACTGTTAAAGAGTTAATTGTTAATCCAGGGTGGTACCGCGGAAAGTCCAAGACCTTTCGTCCCTTAATCTCGGTTTTTTATCGAGGCTAAGAGATGAGAGGTTTTTTTGTTTGCCCAATGATGAAATTTAAACGTTCTTTAAGCTAGAAGGAGAGGGCTTTATGCCAAAAACAATAATCGCCGTGGTTGAAAAGATACCTTTAGCGGCTGCTAGCCAACGTTGGCGCGCCGAACTCAAAGGTAACAGTGAAATTAGTGTCTGCAAAGCTACTTGGCAGCAGGCCGCTGAGGCTTTAAGACAAATGCTTGAAGCGGAAGAATGCCAGGTTACAACCAAGACTTATGAAGTTGAACACCGCCTTTTTTACCCAGACACTGAACTCATCAGCTACCGAGACGGGAAACGAGCTTGTGGCGATCCCTTAATGACTTATCTGCGCAATAGTCATATTGAGAGTTGCCGTAAGTGCCAACAACGCCTGGCCGAGTTATCCATCAACCCTTAAACACATTGCTGTCAGAGGAAAAAATCAGCTTTCCTCTGACAGCCAACTTTTTCCAACTAAATCAAATTAATATACCAAATTTTAAACCAAGACTATGGCAAAAAAATATTTATTTAAAAATCGGGCCCAAGAGTTCTGGCCTCCCAGCACCTAGAGCCTAAAACCTAACTTACTAACAACTAACCTTATGCCAATTTTCTACCTAGATCAAAAAGAAATCCCAACTCACTACTACAACATTATTCCGGATTTGCCAAAACCCTTGTCCCCACCGCTTCATCCGGGAACCAAAAAACCGCTTGGACCAGGTGATTTAGCGCCGTTGTTTCCAATGGAGCTCATTAAACAAGAAATGTCAGGGGAAAATCTGATTGCTATTCCCGAAGAAGTCCGAAACGCCTACAAACTTTACCGGCCCAGTCCCCTAATTCGAGCCACGCGGCTGGAAAAAGAATTAAATACGCCGGCCAAAATTTATTACAAGTACGAAGGTGTTAGTCCAACTGGCAGCCATAAACCAAATACCGCTATTGCCCAAGCTTACTACAATAAGCAAGAAGGGGTAAAAAGACTGACTACCGAAACTGGCGCGGGTCAATGGGGTTCGGCTTTAAGTTTTGCTTGCCAACTGTTTGGCTTGGAATGCACCGTCTATATGGTTAAATCAAGCTATGATCACAAACCCTACCGTAAAATCATGATGAATCTGTTTGGCGCTGAATGTATTCCTAGTCCTTCAGATCGAACTGACTCAGGCAAAAAAGTTTTGGCTCAAACGCCCAATACTCCCGGCAGTTTAGGCACGGCAATTTCCGAAGCGGTTGAAGACGCAGCCAAGCACGAAGATACTAAATATGCCTTGGGTTCAGTCTTAAATCATGTTTTATTGCATCAAACAATTATTGGCCTAGAAGCCAAAACCCAAATGGCCATGGCTGGTGATTATCCCGATATTATTATTGGCTGTCATGGCGGCGGCAGTAATTTTGCCGGCATCAGCTTTCCTTTCTTACAAGACAAGCTGAAAGGTGAAAAGAAAAAACTTCGGGCCATTGCCGTTGAACCAAAGTCTTGCCCCAGCTTAACTGAAGGCAAATACGAATATGATTTTGGCGATACTATCGGCTTAACGCCATTGATGTTAATGCACACTTTAGGCCATGATTTCACACCACCCAGTATTCATGCCGGCGGCTTGCGCTACCATGGCGCTTCGCCCATAGTCAGTTTGCTTTTAAACGAAAAGGTTATTGAAGCAACGGCTTATGGCCAAAACGAAACCTTTCCCGCTGCCGTTAGGTTCGCTAAAAACCAAGGGATTATCCCCGCTCCGGAATCGGCTCACGCAATTAAAGCCGTATTTGATGAGGCCGAAATTTGCCGCCAAACTGGCGAAAGTAAGGTAATATTGTTTAATTTAAGCGGCCATGGTCATTTTGACATGGCTTCCTACGCTGACTTTCTCTCAGGCAAAATCAGCTAAAAAATCAGTAATTTGCAGGCGCGAAAGCACCCTCGCGCCTGCAAATAGGGGTTTGGCCCGTTAATTAGTGAAAACATTAATTTAAAATTATCCTTGTTGATTACCAATGGTTCTAAAAAATGACTAGCTGTAAATTATTAAGCGATGGGGTTTACATCATCACTCACAAGTATTAAAATAAGTATATGTCTAAAGAAATAATTTTGTCGGGCATTAGACCGACAGGAAAATTGCATATTGGAAACTATTTAGGTTCCCTGGCCAACTTCGTGGAATTGCAAAATCAATACGAAGGCTATTTTTTTATTGCTGATTTACATTCCCTAAATGAGCCGTTTGATCCCAAAACCAAATACCAACAAATAATTAATTTGGCCAAAGATTATATTGCCGCCGGTCTTGATCCAAAAAAATGTACGATTTTTGTTCAATCTCACATTCCCCAACATGCCGAATTAGCAATAATTTTAGCCAACACCATCCCGGTTTCTTTCTTGTACCGAATGACTCAATTTAAAGAAAAATCAAATGACCGAGCCAAGGAAAATGTTAATGCCGGTTTATTATATTACCCAGTTTTAATGGCCGCCGACATTTTAGCTTATAAATCAACGATTGTACCAGTTGGTCTAGATCAAACGCAACACGTTGAATTAGCCAGAGATGCTGCCGGATTTTTCAATAATAAATTTGGCAAGATTTTTCCCGAACCTAAACCGCTTTATACCAAGATTCCAAAAGTCATGAGCTTATTAGCACCAGACAAAAAAATGTCCAAAAGTTTGGGCGATAGTCATTGCATTTATATTGATGATGAGCCCGAAATAATTAAACAAAAATTAGCCAAAGCGGTAACGGATACTGGCGATGGTAAAAGTTTGGGTGCTAAAAATCTTTTAGACTTGGTAAAAATATTTTCCGATCAAAAAGTTTATTCCAAGCTAGCCGAGGACAGCAAAAATGGCAGTTTAAAATACTCAGAACTCAAACAACAACTAGCTGCTGATATTGCAAATTATTTTTCCGACTTTAGAAAAAAGAAAAAACAAATCACTGATGAGCAGATAGAAAAAATTCTGACTGGCGGAAACAAAAAGGCCCAAGCCATAGCCCAAAAAACTCTGGACGAGGTCAGAAAAAAGATTGGAATTCGATGACCACTTTAATAATTGTTTTGTACTCTTTATTAATTATAGTCGCTACCTTTTCTTTACTGCTTTCACTGCTAATTGGTACTTCCGCTATTGCTGTGTTCATTGTTAAAGTCCCATTTGTTCCTACACCGCAAAAAAATGTAAAAATAGTAATTGATCAATTAGATTTAAAACCGGGCCAAATTTTTTATGACTTAGGTTGTGGGGATGCCCGTTTTTTGATTGAAGCGGCTAAGCGCGGGGCGATGGCAACCGGTTTTGAAATCGCGCCTTGGGCGATTTGGCGGGCAAAACTAAATATCTTTTTTCAAAAAAGCCAAGCTAAAGTTTTATATAAAAATTTTTATAATGTTAATCTAACCGATGCTGATGCAGTATTTTGCTTTTTAATTGACGTGGTGATGCCAAAAGTTGAAAAGAAATTGCAACAAGAGCTAAAACCAGGAGCGCTAATTGCCTGCTATGGATTCAAACTACCAAACTGGCCCCCGGAAAAAATAGTTGATCTTAAACCCTTTGATAAAAGAGCAAGTAAAATATATATTTATAAAAAACATTAATAAAAAATAAATTTCTATGACTGATCCGTTCAAAAATGCCATGCTGCAGCTAAACAAAGCGGCAAAAATCATGGGGTTAAAAAAAGATTTTCTTAAAAGCCTTTCCCAACCAAAAAGAATTTTAAAAGCTGAAATTCCCATTACTTTGGATAATGGCAAAAAAGTAAAGTTTAAAGCCTTTCGGGTTCAACACAACAATCGGCGCGGACCTTACAAAGGTGGCATAAGATTTCACCAACAAGTCAGCCTGGAAGAAGTTAAGGCTTTGTCTTTCTGGATGACAATAAAAACCTCGGTAGTAGGAATCCCTTTTGGCGGCGGCAAAGGTGGCATAATTGTTGATCCGCACAAACTTAGCAAAACTGAATTAGAGAGACTCTCGCGGGGCTATATTAAAGCATTTTATAAATATATTGGCCCGAAAGTTGACGTGCCAGCACCCGATGTCAATACCAATTCCCAAATTATGGATTGGATGACTGATGAATACACTAAACTGACTGGTAAAAAACAACCAGCGGTTATTACCGGAAAATCAATTGCGGCGGGCGGGTCGTTGGGCCGAAATACGGCCACAGCTGATGGTGGATTCTTTATTTTGATGAATTTGGTCAAAAAATTAAAAATGAAACCGAAAAACACTCGGGTAATTATTCAAGGCTTTGGCAACGTCGGCGGCAATATGGCAGACTCGCTTTATCATGCCGGCTTTAAAATTGTTGGTGTTTCTGATGCCACCACTGCCATTATTGATCCTAAGAACAAAGGTTTTGACTCTCATGTAATTGAAAAAATAAAAGAAAAACATGGCCGAGTTGATATTTGCACTTGTGAAAAAATTTATTGTCAGTGTAAAAATCATAAACATATAATAAAAGAAAAACTCCTTGAATACCCTTGCGACATCTTAATTTTGGCGGCTTTAGAAAATCAAATTACCAAAACCAACGTTAAAAAAATTAAAGCTAAAATTATTTTGGAATTAGCCAACGGACCAACCGCACCCCAAGCTGAACCGGAACTACTCAAAAAAGGAGTCATAATTATTCCTGATGTTTTGGCAAACGCCGGCGGGGTGACTGTCTCTTATTTTGAATGGCTGCAAAACATGAAGAATCAAAAATGGAGTCAAAATCAGGTTAAAACCAAACTCAAACCAATTATGATTAAGGCTTTTGAACAAACTCAAAAAAATGCCAAGCGTTACAAAACTGATTTGCGCACGGCAGCTTTTATCTCTGCCTTGGAGAGAATAATCAAATAAGTTAAAGCTAAACAAAAACTGGTCGCCTGGGGTAACCGGTTTTTGTTATAAAAAAAGAGAGCTAGCAGCACAGAACTACTAGCTCTAAAACAACAAGGATCAATCAGCGACCAACGCCGCCTTCGCAATTTCCTACATCGTACAACTGATTCAAGATGTAGGCGGGCAAGCCATCTTCGTAAATGGCGATATTCCCAGTCAGCGCGGGCCCTAACTCGGCCTCGTCAACCGGGTAGCCATTGAAAGGAAAAACAAACGGCACTGGCACACTGGCTGGTTGGCCGTCTGTAATCTCAATCAGATAGCCCAGAAACCGCGCTTGGTCTCGGCCAAGGTCATCCTGGAACAGGTCGGCTTCAACGCTGGTAGCCAGCGGGGCTTCCAGCTTGGGATAAAGCTGAGGCGAAATTGGGCAGTTCAACCCGGTCTCGTCAGCCATATCATATAAACCGCGGACTCTCACCCACAAGTTACTGTGAGCGACCACATCGAACCCGGGAAAGTCAATCACAAGAATTCCCGTCACTGGATCGGGTACCGGATTAGTAAGAGAGATACCGGGAAACTCCGGAATTTCTCCCTCACCCTCACTGGCTGGATTGACTTGTACTGTCGCGAAAATCGTATTGTTAATCTCATCGATTTCCGCTAATTCATCGGCTGCATCAACCTTCTGAAGCAGCTGTTTTACACCAGCCGAAGTGAAATGACCAGTTGATATTATACTGAATGTCCCGCCCGGAGGCAACGGCATATCGTGATCAATGCCAGGCAGTCCGTCAAAGACAAAGTCCTCAAAGTTCCGATAGCCACTACACAGCCCAATGCACGAGGTCAGCGGCTGTGAACCATAATAATGACCCCAAGCCGTAATCGTGACTTCCGCACCAACTGTTAATGGGGTGGCAAAAGTAAACTCGTCTAAGACAAGATCAGACCAGGCTTCTTGGCCGTCCAATCTAATCATTAAGGCTCGCAGACTGCCACCGGTTGTGAGTAACCAGGTGTCCCAGTTTGAGGAACGCCGGAATGCATTCGCGTAAGGTGTAAAGGGATTCCAATCCTCCCCAACGTAGAACGTCCCACCGGCTGCAAAAGGATTCCACTGAATCCCGGCAAAGACTTCTGTCTCATTGAGGGTGATCCCGACTGGAACATTGAAAAAATTGTCCGCCGGCGAAGATAAATCCTTCACATCCGTTAACAGAGCCGGGATGGAAGCTAATAATACTCCAGGAGCATTATCTTCCACGCTATAGAACACTATGTTGCAACTTAAGTCCGGATTTGGACTTTCTGGGACGTTACGCCCCATGGCGACACACAGGCTGTTGACTTGGTATGGTACTGGCAAGGTAAAACGCTGAACGAATTCCGCGCTAGTTACTTCAGGGTTTGGCCCGTAACCGATACCACCGTCAATGCTGCCATCGTCCAGGGTGATAGCATCGGTACACGTATTCCACTCACCCGTATCCTGATTGAATACGTTTTGGACGAAGTTCGTGTATGAGAACGCGGCGTACCGGAATCTTTCGTTGAATGTGTTTGTGTCAAAGGTTTTGCCTTCTTGCAACACATACAACGTATCTACAAACACCGTTGCTTCGCCGGCGGTTGGGTAGACATCAGGCCTTGAATCATCAAAGCCTTCACGAGGTGGTTAGTCAGAGTTGCGATAAACCGCGCCCGGGCATACCGCGAACCAACGTTAGCTGTAATAAAGATTCGCGGTTCAGTAGAATCCAGTTTGCACAAGAAGTTGTGGTCACCGGCTACTGATCGTAGGGTTAAAAGCGGATCGGTGGTAGAAAATCCATACCACACCATCATGCCGTCGTCACTTAGCTGGACCTCGTCGGGAACAAAAATCCCGGCAAAGTTTTGGCCGCCAAGATGTGTGACCCGAACGCCATTACTGGCGTAATAAACGGGATTTTCCGGAGCAATAATGGTAAAGCCAGCCGCACCCGGCCAAGAATCACCAGGCGGGGCATAACGCCAACTGTACTCGCCAACAGACGTTAACATATAATCAAGGGTGTAGTCACCACCCGAGAATACGTCCGGGACCAACATTGCCACCATAAAGGTGTCCAAGTTACTGAGATGGATACTAAGTGGATTGAATGGTGAACTCCAGACAAAAGAGCTTTCATAGTCATCATACTGGGATTCAATCTCCAACCCTTTCCAAGTATCAAATTGCCAGCCAACTTGAGGAAAGCTTTGAATAGTGACATCAGTCCCAACTTCAAATTTCATTCCATTGTTTGGCAATGAGTCAACGGCGGCGGGAGATAAAGAAAAGCCACCTTGACCCAAAGGAAATGATTTGACCCAGAGGTCAACGAGCTCTCCTTCGCCTTCTCCTTCTCCTTCGACACTTCCTTCACCTTCGGGTCGGCCTTCTCCTTCGGAAGGTATGCCAAAGACAGCATAGATCAACAAGTCACGAGTGACTGTTAGTGTCACTGTTGACTCGGCGCAGGTGTCACCTGAGTCGTGATCAGAATAATACAAAAAATTATCCCGACACGTTACTACTGACAAGGTGACTTGGCTGCCAGCCGGATAGGTCGCCTGATTTGGCTCAATACTGACTTGACAGTCAGCTCCTTCCGGTATGAGCTGGACTTCCACAAAGAAGCCCAACTCGCCTTCAGTGCCACCAAGACAAAAGCCATCTTCCGTGCCAGCTTCTGGACAAGCGTGATATACGCCAGCGTTGAATAACTGAATCAGGCGCAGCAGCTCGGATAAGCTTATTTGCCAGTCCTGCGGCGCATAGTCACTGCTATGGGGTACGCAGTCCTGCGGCAAAGGACTTAATCCGGGAGCAAAGCCATCTTCCGTGCCGGCTTGGCAATGCAAACCATCCGAGTTAAAAAACTGGATAACGCGCAGTAATTCATTCAGACTGATGGCGCCGTTGCCATCCAAATCGGCGGAATAAACCGCCTCGGCTTGGTTACAGACAATGATCCCGACAAACACAATTAATGCCAGGATAAAGTTTTGGTTCGGCTTTAGGTTTTTCAACGTCAATCTCCTTTTCTTCAATCTTTTTTTCAGCCATAAACAGCCACAAGCAACCTAGCTTCTAGCCATAATTTCACTATATTTAAACGGATTTTCAAGGTTCAATCCTAAAAAAATCCGACTTCTATTTTTAGCACTTTTTTTAAATTTTGTCAAGGTTAAAAAATATCCACCCTTAAATTAAAGATGGATATCGCTATATATAAATTTTAACTAAAATAATTACTATAAAATGCCCTAGCCTGCTCTTTTTTAATTTATTCTTCCTCAGGTCTTTTTATCTCATTAACAAGCCGATATCTCGCTTCTTTATCAACATATTTTCTGCCCGCCTCTAAATCAGAAGCTAATAATTCTTTTACCTTGTTACGCAAATTCCCAGTATTAGTAACCCACAAAATATTCATTTTACCAGTCCTAACTTCATTAATAATTTCAATTAAAGATGAAGCGGAAAATATTTCTCGACTGCCAGCAATGCAATCGCAGGCCGTAATCATTTTAAATAAACTTTGCCAGTTAGTAGCCAAATTAAAATCAATAGTTGGCTCTTCACCTTCGGTCGGATTTGGACCAAATTTTTTTTCCGCAACCATAAAAATTGATAATTTTTAAATTAATTCTATTTTTTTTAATTCAATTTTTTGACCCAGCCAACGCTCGGCATTATTTGCAAAATTCTGAGTTAAATCAGTTACTAAAAATTGATGGTCTTTATTTTTTGCCAACTGCTTTTCAATTTCTGGATGACGGGCTAAATAATCTTTTAAACTGCTGGCAACGATAACGGCTGGATCAAAAACTTTAATATTTTTGCCGGCGGCTTTTTTAAACTGTTTCAGTAGCATTGGATAATGGGTGCAGCCCAAAATTAAAGTATCAATATTTTTGAGCTTTAGCGGTCGGACATAATAACGAACAATCTTTTGCGTTTCTGGCCGGTTAATAAAACCTTCTTCAACTAACGGCACTAAAAGCGGGCAGGCCTGCTGCAAAACCTTAACGGCCGGATTTAAAATTTGCAACTCTCTAATATAGGCATTGGAACTGATGGTTGCCTTTGTCCCAACCACACCAATTCTAGCCAAACTGGAAATCTTGGTTGCTTCTTGAGCTACCGGCCTGATTACGCCCAAAACTCTACCGGCTGGATAATGTTTAGGCAACCACTTTTGCTGAATTTTTCGCAGAGCTTCAGCTGAAGCGGTATTACAGGCAATAATAATTAACTTGCAACCCTGCTTGAATAAATAATCAACCGCTTGCTCGGTAAATTTATAAATCAGTTCCTGCGAACGATTGCCGTAAGGTGCCCGAGCCGTATCACCCAAATACAAAATTTGGTAATTAGGCAACTGCCTCATTACCTCTTTGGTGACGGTTAAACCGCCAAGACCGGAATCAAAAATACCAATCATAATTCAGTAATTAAAGCTTGAGATTCGGATAAAAACTTTACTTTTTACCCCAGCCGTCAAAAGCGCGCAAAACTTCGGTTGGAATCATAAAGACAACGGTATTTGACTGATCAGAAGATATGTCGTTAATTGACTGCAAAGTCCGCAAGTGTAAAGCACCGGGCACTTTGGAAAGGGTTTCAGCTGCCTTGCTTAAATTTTCCGAAGCAATAACTTCACCTTCAGAATTAATAATCACCGCTCGCTTTTCTCTTTCAGCCTCAGCCTGCTTGGCAATCGTTCGCTTCATGCCTTCAGGCAAAGTAATATCTTTTAATTCAACGTCGGAAATTTGAATACCCCAAGATTCAGAAGATTTATCAACAATCTCTTTAATCCGGCCAGAAATTTTTTCTCGGTTGGCTAATAATTCATCCAAAGTCACTTCACCGCTAGTGTTTCTCATTGTGGTTTGGGCCAGCTGGGAAATAGCCTGGTTGTAATTTTCAACCTCCAACTTAGCTTTGGCCGCATCCGCCACCCGGTAATAAATAACGGCATTGATTTTAACCGAGACATTATCGCGAGTAATCGCTTCTTGATCCGGCACATCAGCTACCTTAATTCTGATATCAATCTTAAACATCCGCTGAATACTCAATAAACTGAAAATCCAAGTTAGTCCAGGCTGGCGGGTACCGGTATATTTGCCTAAAGTTAAAATTACCGCTCTTTCGTTTTGATCAACTACGCGCAAACCAGACAAAACAATGATGATACCAAAAACAATGATGATACCAAAAATAGATAATAGTCCTTCCATAGTTTTGATTTTTAAAAATTAATAAAATTATAATAACTATTTAATCTGTTTAACAAAATTAACTAGCTCCTGCAATCTGTCAGCTGTCATTTGTTCAGATTCAGTCTCAACGGTAATTCTTAAGAGAGGTTCAGTATTAGAAGGCCTAACATTAAACCACCAATTAGGATATTGGACCGTTAGACCATCAAGCTCGTCTTGATTGCCAGCTTGATATTGTTTCTTTAATTTTTCAATAATACTTTGAATTTTACTTCGGTCTTCCAAAACCAAATTTTCTTCCGGCGATTTAAAGTATTTGTAAAATGGTTCAATAATTTCTGAAAGTGGCCGGCCGTCTTGAGAGAGTAACTGTAATAAAATTAAAAACGGAATAAAGCCGGAATCAGAATAAGCATTATCGCGAAAACAATAATGAGCTGAGACTTCTCCACCGACAATACCGTCATTTTGCCGCAAACCAGCTGAAACAAAAACAAATCCGACCCTGGTCCGAATCGGCTTGCCGCCCCATTCTTTAATTTTTTCTGGTACAATTTTGGAACAGCTCAAATTATAAGCAATTCCCTTACCAGGTTCCCGGCGTAAAAATTCTTTGGCCAGTAATAATAAGGTGATATCGGCCCGAATAAATTTTCCGGTCTCATCAATGAAATTTAATCGATCGGTATCCCCGTCAAAAATTACCCCAAAATCCACTTTCTGTTCAAGCACTGACTTAGTTATTTGCACCTGACTTTCAGGCAAAAGCGGGTTAGACGGATGAGCCGGAAAACTACCATCAAGCTCAAAATTCAACGGAATAATTTCAATCGGCAGATATGGTTTTAGTAAAGGAATAATTTTTCCCGCCATGCCATTTCCGGCATCAACTACAACTTTTAACGGCTTAATTTTTTTAAGATCACAAAAAGAAAGAACATGTTTAATATATTGCGGCAAAATATCAGACTCAATAATCTTGCCTTTAGTTTTGGCCTTGGCCTTGGGTAAATTCAAAACGTGATCACGCATCTCTTCTCCCCTGACCCATTGCATATCTTTTAAAACCATTTTGAAACCGTTATATTCAGAAGGATTATGCGAAGCCGTAATCATAATTCCCGCCTCGTGTTTCAAAATACCAACTGCGTAATAAACAGCATCAACCGGAACTAAACCAATATCTAAGACATCAACTCCTTGATCAAGAATACCTTCAATTAATTTCTTTTTTATTGCTGGCCCAGAAAGCCTCATGTCGCTACCAATAGTTACTTGGGTAGCTTTAGATCTCAAGGCAAAAGCTCGGCCAACTTGGTAAGCTGCCTCTTGACTTAACTGATTAGGATAAGTTCCTCGGATATCGTAAGATTTAAAAATTTTTTGGTCAATACTTTTCATGTTTTTATCAATTGTTACAAATATTAGCGATAATCACGAATAATATTCTTCTGAGTGGCCAAAAAAGCACCAAACGCCAACCAAACCAAACATAATTTAATTAACCAACCAAGCAAAGGTAAACTGGTGATAAAAACAAAAACAATAATTCCAAGTACCGTTGGCCACATTAGCGAACCTTTATATTTTTTTTCAGGGCTCAAACTATTAAGCAAGGCCAAACCGATTACGAAGCCGACAAAGACTTTAGAGACATACAAAACAATAATATAAAATGGAATGATAATCAAAGCCAAAGGAATACCAATGATTGTGCACATTAACAAAATGGCAACAATCGGAATTGCAATTGAATAAACTGCACCCGTTACCAAAGATGGCCAAGGCTTTTTTACTATTTCTTCTCTGACTTCCAATAAAACTTTAGAGAATAAGGATACTACCACCATGCCAATTATTAAAAGGCTGAACAAAGAAATAATTTTCAAAAATAGAAAAGCGGTACCAAAAGCTTTACTGGCATCCAAACGATCCGGCATAACTGCGGTCTTTCTTGTCGTTTGACCAATGACTTTAGCGCCATCTTTCAAAACCAACTGCTGATCATTTGGTGCCTGATAAGATAAGTTACCGCCAATTTTAGCTTGCGAACCTAAAACTAATTGGCCTTGTTTATCCAGCGAAGCATTAACGTCTTTGCCCACTTCGCTGCTCAAAGAAATTGCGTTAGCAGCGGCCCAAAGTCCGCCGGTAATTGGGCCCTTGATTTCCAAACTACTGGCCGCGGAAAAAACATCCCAAGCAACTTTGGCATTACTGCCTAAAACAACATTATTACCACCCGCCCAAACATTATGACCAACCTCGCTATCCACTTCAACCGAATTACCAATTACTCTAACGCTGCCCAAAACCGCTCCCGTAATTTTAATCGTACTGCCAGCAGCAATGACATCACCCGCTACCGGTCCCGAGATGGTAATGCTGTTACCGGCCACAATCACGTCACCATGAACTGCTCCTTTAATATCAATGATGTTTCCGGCTTTTATAAAGTTACCTTCAATGATTTGATCGGCGCCAATCTCAACTGTCTGGTCTTGGACTTCGGCGGCCAAAACTAAAAAGGGCGCCGCTAGTAAAAATAGACAGATTAAAACCAAAAAAATGGGTTTTTTCATAATTTTCATAAATAAAAAATTATTATTAAATCACCAAAATTTTAACATTTTTTAGCAATAGTGACAAGATTAGCGGCTTTTAAGTATCTAAACCTCCTGGCCTTTTGGCCGCGCCAATAAGCCAAATAATTACTGTCCAGTTTCAATCCCGATTGCTTTACTAGTTTCTTCAATTCACCCAGGGTAAAGGCATGATAATAACGATAGACTTTACCCTTCATCCAGGGCAAATAGATATCTTTAAAATCCAATTCGCTTTTACCAATAATTTTTAAAAAGGTATAATGAAAGATAAGAGGCAAAAACTTTTTCTGGTAACGATTCCAGTTAGCCATTACCAAAACTCCGCCCGGTTTTAAAACCCGCTTAATTTCCTGCAGAGCTTGCAAGCGTAATTGCTTACTAGGCAAATGATGCAAGACGGCGATAAAAAATACCACCTCAAAAGAATTATCAGCGAAAGGTAAATTAAAAACTTCCGCTTTTAAAAATTGTTGACTCTCAATTTTGAAATCATTTCGGTTTTGAGCAAAATTAATTTGGTCATCACTATTATCCACGCCGATATAATCAATCTTGACATCTTTAAATAACAAGCGTAACTTACCATTACCGCAGCCCAAATCCAAAACTTTATCGCCAGATTTGACATATTTTTTTAAATCAGGCAGATTGGGCCAAAGATAGTTTCTGGTCCGATTAAAATCACTGGCGATTTCATTATAATTATTTTTCGTCTGGGCCAAAATTTTTTCAACAGTCTGTGGCTTCATAAACTACCCTTCTGTCATTCTGAGGGAGTGCCGACATATAGTCGGCCCGACCGAAGAATCTCATACTATTTTTATAGGGATAAGATTCTTCACCCCGACTAAGTCGGGGTTCAGAATGACAACTGACAAATTATGAATAAAAAATTAGTTACAATAACAAAATCTTTAGCCAAAGCCAAGTTTAAATCTCGGCTGGATTTAGTTAAACTGAAAAAAAAATTATCCAACCAGCTAAAAATGAACGCCCCGCTTAACTCTGACTTGTTACGAATTTATAAAAATTTATTGGCTAAAAAAATTATTTTACCAAATAAAACCTTAGAACAACTTTTATGCAAACGCGAAATTCGAACTCTTTCGGGTGTGGCGGTAATTACGGTTTTAACTAAACCCTATCCTTGTCCGGGCCAATGTATTTATTGTCCCAGCGAAAAAGACATGCCTAAAAGTTATTTAAAAAACGAGCCAGCGGCCGCCCGAGCGTTTGCTACCAAATTTGATCCGTTTGTCCAAACTAAAGTTAGGCTCGACGCTTTAAAAATTAACGGCCACTCAACCGATAAAATTGAACTGATAGTTTTAGGTGGCAGCTTTAGTGCTTACCCAAAAAATTATCAGGCTTGGTTTATCAAACGCTGCTTTGAGGCTTTAAACAAAAAACCGGCCAAGAATCTTGCAACTGCCCAAAAGCAAAATGAAACTGCTTTGCATCGCTGCGTTGGTTTAACTTTGGAAACCAGACCGGACATGATTACGCCTAAAGAAATTGAAAGAATGAGGAATTTGGGCTGTACTCGCGTTGAACTGGGCGTGCAAACAATTTACGACCCTATCTTAAAACTAAACAAAAGAGGCCAGACTGTCAAACAAACAATTGAGGCAACAAAAATGCTTAAAGCTGCCGGCTTTAAAGTAATGTACCATCTAATGCCTAATTTGCCCGGCTCAAACTTAAAGTTAGATCTGAAAATGTTTAAAGAAATATTTTCTGGACCAAATTTTCAGCCGGACTTACTAAAAATTTATCCTTGCGTGGTGACAAAAAATTCAGTTTTATATCACTGGTACCGGCAAAAAAAATTTAAGTCTTATTCAGACAAAGAATTAAAGAATTTATTAATTAAAGTTAAACGATTAATTCCCCAGTATGTCCGCATCACCCGTTTAATCCGCGATATCCCGGCCGAGAGTATAATTGCTGGCAATAAAATCACAAACTTAAGACAACTAATTGCCCAGGATTTCAAAGGTTGCAAATGTATCCGATGCCGCGAAGCCGGACATAGCTTAGGAATTAAGAATTATGAAGCAGGAATAAGGAAAAAAAGTTCCTCCATAATTCATAATTCCTGCTTCATAATTCAAAAATATAAGGCTAGCGGAGGAACAGAATATTTTCTAAGCTATGACTCAAAGGACAAAAAAATTCTTTATGCTTTTTTGCGACTAAGAATTAACGGCGATATTAATAATAATTTTATACCCGAACTAAAAGGAGCGGCACTTATTCGCGAACTGCATACTTACGGGCAGATGGCGCAATTAGGTCAAATTGGTAAAGTTCAACATCTGGGTTTAGGTAAAATGCTTTTGGCCCAGGCCGAAACCATTGCCAAAAAACAAAAAATAAAAAAAATCGCTGTAATCTCTGGCATTGGTGTCAGACAATATTATAAAAAATTCGGCTACCATTTAGCCGGTACGTACATGCTAAAAAATTTATAAGCTTACTGCAACTTAAAAAAAGAGTGGTCTAATTTTTTGGATTAGACCACGTGACTAGCAAGGAACTTGAGCCATCAGACTTGCACCGTCGGATGGCTACGGCGCAATTGGACAACTGTCCCGTCGGATAAAACAACCGGCGTTGGGTTGTGCCACTCTACTCCTTGTTTCTGACAAGGCAAGGTTGGAAAACCGGCTGACTCACTAAAGGCCCTGAGCGGCTGGGTGATTGCGCCTACAACCGGGCTGCAAGCAACAGCTACACCACCAACAATAACTAATTCGCCGGCGCCAGAACATCCACTTCTGCAGACAGCACACGACGGTTCAAAGACTATCTTTGAATCCAGTACTATCGCGTCTAGTACCGGTGCCCGATGAAAGACTTTCACATGACCTTTGACTGAGAGATTAACTCCCTCTTCACCTGGCTGACACTGCTGACAAGGCAAGCAGCTCAGTTCAACTTCTTCCGGAAACTGGCGATAAGCCAGTATGCTGTAATCAGGCGCCGTCAGTTGAGCGGCTGGAAAACAGCCAATGCATAATCCTGGCTGGTCGGCTTTGGTAATCGCAATACCCCGACCATGGCAAGCGGTACAACCATTCCAGGGCCATTTGGTGTCTTTGCTCCGGTAGGTTTCTAACGGAGCCGCTGCCTGAGGCAAAACGATTTTTGCCCCGCCTGCGGCTGTTTTAACAATCCGATGATTTGTCTTGTTTGCCATAATCTGATAATCCTCATAGTTTTGGGTTCTGCCTTTATTAACCGGAAACATATTTCCCAGCTAACTCCATAATATACATACAATCTATCCAATTGTCAATCCCTAAAACAAGAGCTATAATATATATGCCAATAACAAAAATATTATAAATTAATTATATTAAATTGTTATTCTGAGGCCGACTACTCTCATTGTTAAGTGAGGCCGAAGAATCTCCTTAACTTAGTGGATCCTTTGGCCCCAAACCTAATTAAGCGGCGACCTCAGGATGACCAGAAGGAGATTCTTTACTCTCAAGAATAGCTTGGAGCTCAGAATGACGGAAAAGATATGACCCAAAACATTAATTTTCATTTTAATAATGTCGTCATCGTCTGCGGCCCAGTGATTATTAAAGATAATAAAGTTTTACTAAATAAACACGGCGAAAGTAACTTATGGAAATTTCCCGGCGGCGATATTACCCAAGCCTCTGACGATTTAGAAACTTGGGCTCAAAAAAAAGTTAAAGAGGAAATGGATTTGGCAGTTGAAATTATTAAGGCACTAAAACCCATGGTAATTTGGAAAAACGATGAAGTAATTTTGCTGTTTCATTATTTAGCCGAGTTAAAAAGTGAAACCATAAAACCAGCCGCTTATATTCGCGAATACGGCTGGCATGATATTAATAATTTACCGAGTGATTGTTCGCCAAACATTAAACCAATAATTGAGGAAGTAATCAACAGTAAATAAATTAAGATACAATCAACATAGCACCAGGATAATTATTAAACATAAGATTATGGTCTGTGTTGAAAATCCAAATAACAAATTTCCAATTTCAAATCAAATCCAAAATCAAAATAATAAAAAACAATTCAATTTAGTTGAGCGCACAGCTAGGTTCGGAGAAAAAATAATTGATTTTGCCAAAACCATTAATAAAAACCTAATTACCCGATCTTTAATCATACAGCTAGTTAAAGCGGCTACCAGCATTGGTGCTAATTATATGGAGGCTGATTGCGCTGAATCAAGAAAAGATTTTCGACACAAAATTGGCATCTGCAAAAAAGAAGCCAAGGAAACATCGCATTGGCTAAGAATGGTGGCAAAAGCCAATCCGGAATTAAGCAATGAATGTCGAAAACTTTGGCAGGAAGCTCATGAGCTAACCTTGATATTCTCAGCCATAAGAAATAAGACCAAATAGATATATTTGAAATTAGAAATTTAGTCTTGGTTTGACATTGGTAATTAGAAATTTGACATTATCTAAGTTATCCATAATTATAATCTGCAATCTTAAACCTATGATTTATGAATCGCTAGAATTTAAATAATCATTACCGAAAAGAAAAACCGCTTTTACAGACGGTTTTTTATTTGCTAAACTTAACCTTATCTAAGCTAATTTCCTAACCACTTAACCTATGAAATACGAACAACTAAGAGCCCAGGACCCCCAAATAGCAGATCTGATTGCTTTGGAAATCAAAAGACAGCAAGACGGTTTGGTAATGATCCCTTCGGAAAATCATGCTTCCGTCGCGGTTTTGGAAGCGATGGCAACGGTTTTATCCAATAAATACGCCGAAGGCTATCCTAATAAACGCTACTATACTGGCAACCAATATATTGATCAAATTGAATTACTGGCAATCAGCAGAGCCAAAGAATTATTTGGCGCCGAGCATGCCAATGTTCAACCCAACGCCGGCAGCGGGGCCAACCTGGCAATTTATTTAGCCACTTTAAAACCGGGCGACAAAGTCATGGGTATGAAACTGGACCAAGGCGGTCATTTGACTCACGGCCATCCGGTTAATTTATCCGGCCAACTTTATAATTTTGTCCAATACGGCGTTAGAAAAGACACCGAACTAATTGACTTGGAAGAAATTCGAACAATGGCGAAAAAAGAAAAACCGAAAATGATCGTCACCGGCGCTACCGCTTACCCCAGAATTTTTGACTTCAAAGCTTTTAAAGAAATTTGCGATGAAGTCGGCGCAATTCTATTGGCTGATATTTCTCATTTTGTCGGACTCTGTATTTCCGGTGATCACCCAAAGCCTTTCCCCTATGCCGACTTTGTCATGACTACCACCCATAAAACTTTACGCGGACCAAGAAGTGCTATAATCCTAGCCAAAGAAAAATACGCCAAAGCCATTGATAAAGCAATTTTTCCTGGCACCCAGGGCGGACCGCTAGAGCATGTGATTGCGGCTAAAGCAGTTTGCTTTCAAGAAGCATTAAAACCGGAATTCAAAGATTATGCCAGTCAAATTGTTAAAAATGCCAAAGCCTTAGCTAAAACTTTCATTGACCAGGGATTGGAATTGGTTTCTGGTGGTACGGACAATCATTTAATGCTAATTAAATGCGCACCGCTTGGTTTAACCGGTCGCCAAGGTTCGGAAGTTTTGGCCGAAGGCGGAATTTATACCAATCGCAACACCGTACCTTATGATACGGGTTCGGCCTTTGAACCAACCGGCATTCGCCTAGGCACGCCAGCCTTAACTACCAGAGGAATGAAAGAACCAGAGATGGAAATTATTGGAAAAATTATTGCTAAAGTTCTAAAGAATGCCAATGATGATAAAATTAAAAAAGAGCTCAAAGATACTGTTTTTCAATTAACCAAAAAATTCCCAACCTATCCGGGCATGTCTATTTAATCCGCCCTCTGTCATTCTGAGCTCTAAGCTATTATTGAGCGCGAAGAATCTCTTTCTGGTCATCCTGAGGTCACCACTTAATTAGGTTTAGGACCGAAAGATCCACTAAGCCAAGGGATTCTTCGGCCTCAGAATGACAACCATAAAAAAATGTCAAAACAAATTGCAAAAAAGATAGATGGCAAATTGATTGCCGAAAAAATATTACTTGACCTAAAAGCCAAGATTACTAAGCTTAAGCGGCCGCCAGGTTTGGCTGTGATTTTAATTGGCAATGATTCAGCTTCTCAGCTTTATGTCAGAAATAAAAAAAAGGCCAGCCAAAAAATCGGCATTGAATTTCACGACTACCTTTGCGGCGGTAAATGTTACCCTCATATCACGGAAAACGAAATTTTGCAAATGATTGATTTTTTAAATGCTGACCAAACTGTTGATGGTATTATTGTTCAATTGCCAATCCCAAAAAAGTTTGACTCGCAAAAAATTATAAACCGAATCTCGCCGCAAAAAGACGTTGATGGTTTTCATCCCCAAAACAAAAAAAACTTTTTGGCCTCAAAACCAGGTATCATTCCCCCCTTAATGCAAGCAATTAACGAAGCTTTAATTTTTACGGGTGAGAATTTAAAAGGCAAAGAAGCGGTAATAGTGGTTAATAACCCAATTTACAGCGAGACCAGAAAAAAAGAATTTACCGATTTGGGTTTGAAGGTAAAAATTACTAAACCCGGACCAAACTTAGCTAATGAAACTAGAAAGGCAGATGTCTTGGTTGTAATTTTAGGCCAAAAAAACTTAATTAAAAAATCAATGGTCAAGCCCGGCGCCATTGTAATTGATGTTGGTACAAATTTAATTTCCAAAAACAACTGGACTGGCGACGTTGACCCCAAGGTCGCCCAAGTGGCTGGTTGGCTAACACCGGTGCCCGGTGGTATCGGTCCAATGACGGTGGCTTTCTTGCTAAAAAACACCTACGAACAAGCCAAAAACAAATTACAATAATACAAAAACCTGTAGAGGCACATTGCAATGCGCCTCTACAGGTTTTTTATTTATATAAAATAGATTATTTTTGAGGGGGCCGGAGAGATCTTCGCAAAGGATACGATCTCTCCGGTGAGGGTAACGGGTGGGGTGTTTGAGACTACGCGATGGCGGTCTGCCGACGGGAAAACCGTTGCGGCATAAACGCGCGCGCTTTCTGGAAAACCCGTTTCGTCCAGGATTTCTCCGTCTTTTTGGACGGAACGATCACATCGGACATGATCTTGGGAGGGGCAAGGATGCCCTTCACGACGGTGTCGGTGGTCCGGCGCTTGCGCTTGGTGGTCCGGTTCAGCAGCTTGTTTGCGCTCTCCGTGGTCAGTTGACCGCGCTTCTGCAGAACCTTCACGGCGCGCTTTTGCGGGTCGCCATTGGGCATTAAGTAAGCGGGAATGAACTTATCACCGCGCCGTTGCCGAAGCCGCCGTTCAATATGACGTTGATGTGCATTCATTGGCCATTCTCCTTATTGTTGGCCTCCAAAAAAACCTAACGGTGTAACAGTAAAAAACAAACTTCCAAGGTACCGATTATTATAGCATAGTATAAAATATTTGTCAATAATATCATTAAATATATACTGTATATTGGCTAAATTTAGATAAAAAAAGACGGGTGTGGAAACACTCGTCTACAATAAACAAAGGTCATATACTACTTTTTCATAGCCTGGTATCTCGGCTGCCTGATTAATTGACTGGTGGCTAACTCGCCAAACTTCAAATAGAAGCCGGAGGTAATCAGCTACCGGTTGACCGCATTCATCAAACGGCTTACCACTACTGACTTTGAATATACCGGATTCCGGATCGGCGGCGGTATCAAGCGGTTTAGAGATATAAATGGTCACCTCGGTTCGACAAGGTATTGATATTCCATGCCATTTTCGCCATTGCCAACCAGGAAACATCTTCCCTTTGGGCCAAACTTTACCACTACCAACATCGTTAACCAAAACTAAAAGTGGCTCAGTCTCAACCAAAGTACGGCCAACGCCTGGGTTAACCTGGGGTAAACCTTCCTGTCCGGCTTCGTTACGCGTTCCGGCCGCAAAGTTCAAAAGCACACAATTGATTCGAGAATTTAGATAGTTAATCACTGCCCGAACCGCTTGGCTGCGTTTTCTTTTATCCGGGCTGACGCCAAAGATATTAAAGCGCAAAGCTAATATCCACCAAAGCGGCTTGTAGGTGGTCTTGGCCAAAACGGCTGGTATCATTGACAGCTTGCCAGGAGCAAGCACCCAAGGCCAAAAAATGGCAATGACAACGACAAAGATGCCAATGAACGATGGATGATCAGCAATCAACATAATCCGGCCGGAGCGAGGAAAATTTTCTTTGCCAACGACTTTGACTTTGCAAAAAATTCTGGTCAAAGGGTAAAACAAGAGAACAAACAACGTCGCCATCAACCGATCCAACCACCAAAAGAGCAGGATCTGCCCTAACCAATTAATCATTTTCCAAGACTTCATGCATATCTCCTTTCCGAAATACAACGTTGAGCTATTACAGATCTGTTACATCTTAATACAAAAAAACCGCCCTGGCAACCAGGGCGGTCAAAATTTTGTAATTTAGACTTTTGGCGGAATTGGCGGCATAGGCAACGGAGTGGTATTTTGGCTTTTCATTAATTGCCCGCCATGAGTAATTTTAGCAGTGGCAATAATGCTAATAAGAGTCAGAACAAAACTAACCCATAAACTCCACATGCCATAAAAGCTTTTCAGACCGTCAAGGTAAGTACCGTCAGCTTTGACATATTGAATAGTAATCAATAAATCCAAAACGGCACTAATTACTAACCAAAAAATTCCCAAGGCCAAAGCTTCTTTTAAATCACTTGGATATTTCTTAAAGTAAATTCTGGACAAAATAAAGCTAGCTAAAACCGCTAAAATTATTTCCAAAATTCTTTGCCATAAAACCGCGATTGGCATAACCATAAAAGCCGAAACCCCAATAAACATTATGGCCCAAAAACCAGCACCCAAGCCCAAAGCTAATTTCCAATTTTTAATCATAAGTTTTTAGTTTATTAATAAGATTTAATTACATTACAATTGCCATCAACCTCAACAAAATGGCTGACTTTGCCTTGGCCAAAAGATTGACATTGATTAGCGGCCTCATTGTCAATTGACTGCCGAGGTGAATGGGCCACATCGCAAGCCCAACCAGGAATAATTTCTTCGCTTAAACACGGTCCGCGATCAAAATCTTTACCATCGGTTGATAATCGGTTTTGGCATAACTCCTGGCACTGCATAATGGCTAAAGTTTTATCGGCCTGCTTTTTTTGTTCAATTTGGACTTTACCACTAACATAATCAGCCGTGTCTTGAATGGGTTTAGTTACCGCATTTTGACAACCGGAAAGAATAAGACTGCTAATTATTAGAACAACTATTCTTTTTAACATAAATTTAAAAATAAAAAGTCTTTCTGGCTCCCTCTCCCCTGGTGAAAGAGGGACTTAGTCTTCATATAGCGGGTGAGGGGGCTAAATTCATCAGTTTACCTCCCCCTCTCCTAGCCTCCCCCACAAGGGGGGGAGGAGGAAATCTTGGCGATTGCGCCTGCTTTAACTTACCTTCTTGCTGGTTTATTATTTCATTTTAAATATCAACCAATTCTTTTTTTGGGGTGTAAATTGGGCCAAAACATAAATCCCCTTTAATCTTTTTCCTTTTAATTTAAACTTCAAAGATTTTGCGGTGCTTTCCAATAATTCAAATTTACCTTTGTCCCAAATTTCTACCCGCCCAGCGCCGTAATTACCTTTAGGAATTACCCCAGAAAAATTAATATAGTCAACCGGATGATCTTCAACGGCCACGGCCAAATGTTTAATCCCAGACACCGTGGGCAGACCTTTTGGCACGGCCCAAGATTTTAGCACAACCTGCCTACGCTCGCCTTCGGCGAGCTTCGGCAGGCGAGCCAGCTCTTTAAAAATATCTCCGGGTAACTCTAGACGGAAATCATAATGCAAATGACTGGCTTGATGTTTTTGAACCACAAAACGATTTAAACCTTTGGCCTTAGCTTGACCTTTTGGTTCTGGCGTTTTACTAAACTTTCTTTTTTGATTGTATTTTTTTAAAACCACAATGTTTTAAATTAGAAAATCTAAGCACTAAATCCTAAACAAATCATAAATCATAAATTTTAAATTCCAAACGTTTACTATTTATAATTTAAAAATTCGGATTTGTTTAGGATTTAGATATTCGGATTTAGAATTTAGTGCTTATTCTCTCCCTGCCTCCCTGTTCTCTGTTTTCTGTTCTCTGTTCTCTGTTTTCTGTAAACTCCTATACTTTCATTGTAGTGCCACTGGCAAAAAAGGTCAAAAAAAAGAGACCAGTCAAATGCTTATAGCACTTAGCTGGTCATTAGTTTACGGAAATGAACATATCCTCGCGCTGGAATTGCACCAAAGGCTTGCCCAGCATCTGGCCGCAGATCTTCAGGTAGATATTGGTAGTCTCCTCAACCGTCTCTTCGGGCCATTCCAGTTCCGAGACCCAATTGACGTGGGCTTCGTTCTCCGGATCGAGGTTGTCTATACCGATAATCTGCTCACCCTTGTGTTCACCCTTTTCGTAGAAAAACGGCGTAGGAACCTTGGCGCCGATAGCGCGGACATATTCTTTATCCGACGTTTCCAGGTTCGTACCGGCTGCCATTGCGGCATTATATTTCTCTTCCTCAATGAACCGCGATGAATCAGGGGTAAGAATCTCATCTGCCGCCACCAGCTCATTGTTGGCATTCAAACCAAACTCAAACTTGGTGTCAAAAAGGATGATTTTCTTAGATTTGGCATAGTCTGATCCCCGATCATACAACTTGAGCGAGAGATCCACTGCTTCCTGCGCCAACTGTTTTGGATCGCGGTTAATGCCATTTTCCCGCAGCCAGGCACCAAGAATCACCAGCATTTCGCCAAAAGTCAGATGTTTATCGTGGCCGTCCTCGGATTTAGTCGTGGGGGTAGCAATTGCCGTAGATAATTTGCAACCCTTAGTGAGACCTTCAGGCAATAAAATGCCACAGACTTCACGGGTCGCTTGGTAGCTTTTCCAACCGCTGCCACCCAAATAGCCGCGAACGACAAACTCGATGGGCAACATCCTGAGATTAAGAACAATCATGCCCCGCGATTGCAGGTCGGCGTTCCCACGCAATTCTTCGGGTAGATACTTGTCAATGGCCGCGCCATACGCCACGAGGTGGTTGGGGATATCCGCGAAGACATTCAATAGCCAGTCGATGGTCATGGCGGTTAGGACCGAGCCCTTGAGCGAAATCAGCAGATTGAGGATGAAATCAAAAATGCTGATTCGGTCCGTGGCGACGATAAGCCGCAAGTCGGGAAAACTAGGCAAGGCGTAGGAGTTGCGCACCTTGCCGACAGTCAATTCGTTGAGCTTTGTTGCCAGCAAGATGAATAGCGGCAACGCAAGCAGTCTGGGGTTAATCTTTTTCATGGTTTCTTCTTTTCCTTCCTGTCTGTTGTAACTTGTTGTTTTCTATCCGAGAGCCGCAATGGCTTGGGTCCACGTTTGAAACGACGCTTCTTTGCCTTTGGCGTCGGCAATCCGTTGCCGTAAATCGTCAGGGATTTGGCCGTTAACCGCGAATTCGCAAGCGCGAGTAAAACCGTCGGGGCCAAAGTACTGTCCGGCTTCATCACCGCTAATAAGCAGATCCGCGCCGGGAAATTGCGTCATGGCCAGTAAGGCAGCCACATTTTTTCGCTGCTCATCATTCATTGCCGCCACAATCTCCTGGGGCGTCCGAGCGCTGTTGAGAACAACGTTGACTTCCGAGTCGGTTGTCGGCTCTTTTGGTTTCTCACACTTCAGAGCCACACCAATAACAATGATGTTTTTGGCGTGGAGTCCGTGGTACAAATAGCCTGCGGCTAAGCCGGGCAAAACTGCCAGCCAGCCAGCGGCCATGACCAAGACGTAATCGGTATCGAGATGGCTTTGCGCAATATTCGCCAGCCTGGTCAAAAACTCAAACAGGATGGCGAAGTTCCGATGGGCACTGATCGTGAAGTGCCCTGTGCCTCTGTGCTTGGGCTCAAGTACCAGCCGAACCGCCGGGTCCAGATCAATAATTTTCCCTGACTCGATCGCAGCCAAAGCTGCCGCCAGCGTTTTCCAACCGCCGCCTAACTGTTTGGCGTCGTTTGGCGAGCCAGCAATGGTTATAACTACCCTTTTTCTTGTTTCTTCAGTTGCCACTGATACTGTCCAACCTTTCTGGTTTTGTCCTTACGGACGCTTCGTTTTCTTTTCCATACCTCCCTTGTTTTGGGCGGTATCTTGCTTTGTCAATAAAATATATTGTCAAAAAACAAAGTCTTTCCTCCTTGATCCGCCAAAGCCCGAGGGCAGAGGCAAACTCCTTGAAAAGACTAGTTTTGTACTCACAAATTAACAAAAAAATAATTAAATGTCAATGATCACCAATTGTCATTCTGAAGAAGCGAAGCGGCTGAAAAATCCCAAAAGTTTAAGATTCTTCGCGCTAAAATATCGCTTAGAGCTCAGAATGACAGTAGGAGATATGCGCCTATTCGTTAATGTTATTTGGATAAAAAAAAGAAGCCAGTCAAACCCTCATGGATCTGACCGGCCGTTGATTACTTAAACTTCCCTCCACCTCTTTCTTCGCCTAGTGCTTGGCAAAAAGCCGATCGGCGCTACTCAGGAAGGCGACAGAAAGCCCGGACTTGCTAAACAAAGCCTTGACGTTCTCGATCTCCTTGCCGTCAGCCGGCACCACGCCACCGATACAACCGGCGTCAATGAGCAATTCGGTTCCCTCTCGTCTATCCGATTGGGAAATCAGTGTGGCCATTTCGCCCAACAGCCTGATCGTCTCCAGTTGATTGCCAACCCGGTCAGCACTTCTCGCCTGAGCCAACAGCCACTCAATCTGGGCTAAGTCTACCGGCGGCTGTTCTCCGGTGGCATACGGGAAGAATGCATCCGAGGCAAAAACCGAACCTTGGGTGGTATGCCCAGCCCGTCTGGCCCGCTCAATGCAGAGCCTGACACAGGCAATCCGGTCTTGCTGGCCGCAGCCGAGACCAATTAACATCCGGTTCTTGGCCAAAGCCACGGTATTGCTGGAAGACCGATAACAGGCCACCCAGGCAATCAGCAGATCTTCAAACCGGTCGTCGCTCAAAGGCACCCCGACCCAGGATTCAATCGTTTCCCTGGTCAGGATAAAACTTGGCGCCTTCTGTTTAAGGACATCACCGTTGCCAAGAAACTGCCACATCCATTCATTGGTTGGCATTTGCGGATCCAGTAATGCCAAATTGCTTAACAACCGGCGTTTCTCCCGCTTCCCTAGCTGCTCAACCGCGCCCGGGGAAAATGACGGAGCATAGATAATGTCCAGACCCCAGTTCTTCCGGCCAATCAACAGACTGAGTGGCGGGGACATCAATTCAACTCCAAGTTCATCGGTGATAGCGAAATTGGTAACTACTTCACCGCCCATTACCGCTACCTTGTCACCCGTCAAAGCTTTACGCAAAGCCGTTATGGGACTGGCCCAATCAACACCAATGCCGCAAACATTGCCGTGCTTTCCGGCAACAACAATGTACGGCACTTTACCGTAGACTCTTCGGTAAGCCTCGGCCAGAAAACGCAAAGCCCCGATCAGGCCGGCACCGTCTGCGATGCTGATGTAGCTAGGGTCGCCGGAAACGACTTGAAACTTGCTAGTTGCCAGCGGATCGTCGCTGTCGGTGGTAAACAGAAAAGCCGGGTCTTGGCGGTGATTTTCAGCATAGGCCAACTTTCGCGCCAACCGCATGAAGATGCCATCGAAATGACCGCCGCTGTGAAAACGGGCGGATTCCATCCGGTACCGAGACACGACGAAGTCAGCCTTGGCACAAAGGGCATTGCGGGTCTCTTCGGTAATCTCACCGTTATGCTCGCGCATCTGGTCAATCACCATCTGCCGGTCAGCCGGATCGCAAATCACAATTCGGCGACCCTTGGCTCCTTCGGAAACCATGGTCGGCCCGCCAATGTCAGTACCTTCGACAACCGACTCGGTTGTCGCGCCTTCCGCCTCGATTGCTCTCATTAGGGCATAGAAGTCGCAAACCACCATGTCGATGAAGGGGATACCAAACTTCGCCAGTTCCTTAAGATCAGAATCAATAGCCCGTGCGAGGAGTCCGGCTGATTTCGGCCGCGAAAGACTCACTACGCGATGACCGAGCATCGGATTAGCATCAAGCAACTTTGCGACAGCTTTGGCTGAGAGCTTCCGACCACCCCTTTTGGTCTTAAAAGAAATACCGGCGCTAACAAATTCCTGAACCATGCTGCGCGTAATCATGTCAGCGATGTCTTGAACTTTGATACCGGCCGCCGCCAGATATTTGCACGTACCGGCCGAGCCAATAATGTGCCAGTTGCCCAATGCCTGCAACTGCCGAACAAAATCGACAATGTTAGGATTTTCCTTTTCAGTGACACTAATTAGCGCCACCCTCTGTCTCTGTTTTTCGGACATTGTTGTATCTTCCTCTCATTCTGTTTGACTAAGCCGCGATAGGCTTGAGTCCGTTGGTTGTTTCCCGTCTTGCATCTTTAATCGCATCACCCATGTAATGCGTTGGGTGCTTCAATAAATGAAGTTCCCGGCGCGTTAGGCCCTTCCAGGCGCGACGGAATTTCTGGTCGGTTTCATTAGCCTGCAGGTAAAGCTCAGCCGCGACACAAAGGTTTGGCGCTCCGGCCTTAACCCGGGCAATCAACTCCTTTTTGACAAAAGTATGAGCGCCGGCAAATCCCTCGCGCTGTAATGCATTATGAAGCAATTCCGCCAAAGACGCTGGCCCAAATGTCTGAACCCAGTGCAGACAGCGCTCTTCGTTGAAGGCTAGGACGCTCATCTGCCGCTTTACGCTGTAAAGCTCCTGAGCAAAGTACTCCAAGGCTTCAATGAATGTCCTCATAACCGATGACCAACGCAAATCGCGTTGGAAATTGCTGCCGCGCGTCAACCAAGGTCTTAAGGCGCAACTCAGTACGATTGTGTCTGCACCAATGGCATTTTCGGCCCGGATTGGATTAGCTTCTTTAGCCGCTCCGGCCGAAGAGGTGGAAGTGACATCCACCTCCTTTGAAGGAACAACCTCACCGAGTTCGGGCATATGCAAGATGCGAAGGTCTTCGCACAGACTCATCATCGGTCCGCCGATGGCAACAAGGTCACTATAAAAATGAACCGTATGATGAATCGGCGCAATCTGGGTGCTGCCTTTAGCGACTGGTAAGTCCAGAATGCTCATCAGTGTTCGTTCTGCTTTCTTGGGAATACCCACCGCTCGCTGGGATGCAGCCGTACCAACGAAACCGCAAAATTTGCCCGGCATAGCTAAAGCGGCCCGCTGCAGTTCAAGGGCACAATCGGTAAATTGCCGATGGGCACAAGCCAGGTAAAATCCGACGGTACCGGGTATGGCTGGCTGCAAGTGAGTGCGAAACATCTGGCGCGTCGTCAAATATTCGTTGATCTTTGCCCGCCAGGTTTCATCAAGCGCCATCATCTTTGGCCACAGAACCAGACTGAACACGACTCGAAGCTGCAGGGCATATGCCGTTGAAATCGTATCATAGGAAGTTGCCGTATAGTGCAGCCACTTCCAAAGTCCTTTGGGCAAATACCGGCGCATCAAAGCCAACAACGCCAAGATGTCGTGACCCATTCCCTTGGTCCCTTTCTTCTTGTCGCCGTATTCCAGCCGGTCTTGTTTGGTTGTAGTAACGTGCTTGAGCACATACAATAAACGTTCGGTGGTCAGAAGCCTGGCGTCTTTTTCGGGCATGACTCCGATGATGGCCAACGCCACCATCCAGAACCATTCCACGATGACCAACCAGGCCGCCCACTGGTCGTAACCAAGATACGGAACCAATTCAGGCTGCTGCTCTTCGTAGCGGTGATCCATATGCATCACTAAAACTCGCCGCGGATCCTCAGCCAGAACCGCCAGATAAGCAATTGCGGCTGCCAACATCTCTCTTGCCTGTTTAATCGTCATACGCTTTGAACCTTTCTCCAATTTTTTTTCTATCAGCCATAGCCAAATGACCAATTCATCTAAACCTATATTTATTGTCAAAAAACAAAGTCTTTCCCTCCCTGGAAAGACTGTTTTGTATTATTAATCTAACAAAATTGCCACTAAATGTCAAAATAACCAATTGTCATTCTGAGGGATCCACCCCCTGTCTACCAACAGACAGGCGGGGGTGGAGACCGAAGAATCTCAAACGTTTGGGATTCTTCGCACCCAGATATTGCTTGGAGCTCAGAATGACAGTACGAGATATGTACATATTCGTAATGCCATTCGCCTACAAAAAAAGACCAGCCTGAATATCTTTCAAGCTGGGATAAAAATCCATTAAAGAGGCAGGTACATTTCCTCCAAATGCTGCCAAATAGTTTCTGGCGAGGAATCGACGTTAACGGTGACTTTAACAATAGTTACACTTCTTTCCCGATAAAAGTTGCTTAGTTTCAGGATTTCTTGGCTAAAAATAGCCAGCCTTTTTTTGACTTCATCCTCTGAGTCATCCTTTCGACCTTTACGATCACCACTGGCATTAGTTCTTATTCGCTCAAGAGCAACTGAGTCAGTGCACTGCAAGCAAATAATAAATTTGACATCAACAATTTCTTGCAATTGGGTAGCCTGGTATAAATTCCGGGGTAAACCATTAAGCACTAAAAGACGATTTGGCCCAACTTTTTGCTCAAGGATAAACCGATCAAGAATTCTTGCAGCAATTAGGAACTGGCCATTGGCCAAAAGGGTGCCATCTTTTAATACCTTTCGGATTGCCTGGATTTCAATTGGTTTCAGGTAACTTACTTGATTTTTGGGATCTGCTAGCCAACGCAAATGTTTGCCAAAGTCAAAATGAGAACACAAACGCTGTTTCAGTTTGTGCGACTCCAGCCAATCACAAAGTGGCGACTTGCCTGAGCCAGTTGGCCCGACTACCACTATTGCCGGATATTTGTAATGGGTTAACATCTTTCCTCTCTCCTTATTTTCACCCAAATGGGTAACTTCCCTCAAGAAAAAGATCAAAACTAAATTTAGATTAACAAGGAATAAAGCTAAAGTCAAACAATATCAGAGGCAAAAAGGTTGAAAAAACCCAGCCATTCTGCTAAACTTAGGAAGTTAATTGTTAACTGTTAATTATTATATGTCATTTTCTATCGGCATTGTCGGTTTACCTAATGTCGGCAAGTCAACCTTATTTAAAGCATTAACTAAAAAACAAGTTGATGCGGCCAATTACCCTTTTTGTACCATTGACCCAAATGTTGGAGTTGTTGCCGTACCTGACCAGCGCTTAGAACAACTGACCAAGGTTTCCAAATCGGAAAAAACAATTTACACCACTATTGAATTTGTTGATATCGCCGGCCTGGTTAAAGGCGCGCACAAAGGTGAAGGCTTGGGTAATCAATTTTTGGCCAACATTCGCGAGTGCGACGCCATTGTACAAGTTGTTCGCCAATTTTGTGATCCAAACGTTATCCATGTTGATGGTAAAATTGACCCTCAATCAGACAGAGAAACTATAAATTTGGAATTAATTTTTGCCGACCTTAAAACTTTACAACAAAGAATTAGCAAAAATGCCAAGGACTTGCATGCTAACTTAAAAGAGGCTAAAGAAATTGCCCCAGTTTTAGAAAAACTAAAAACCGGTTTAGACGAAGGCAAGCTCGCTTGCCAAATAATTACTGATTTGCAAGAAAAAGAAATGATTCGCGATTTACATTTATTAACAATGAAGCCGATGATTTACGTTTTGAATGTTGATGAAGATAAAATTTATCAGGAAACAGATTACATTGCCATTTCGGCTAAAATTGAATCCGAGTTAGCCGAACTACCAGCCGAAGATGCCAAGGAATATTTAAAGGAATTAAAATTGGAATCATCCGGCTTGGATAAATTAATTAAAAAATCCTACGAAATTTTAGACCTGGTAACTTTTTTAACTTCGGGACCAAAGGAATCGCGGGCTTGGACAATAAAAAAAGGTACCAAAGCCCCGCAGGCAGCCGGCGTTATTCATACTGATTTTGAAAAAGGTTTTATTAAAGCCGAAGTGATTAACTGGCAAGAGTTTGTTGCCGCCGGTGGCGAAGGATCGGCTAAAGAAAAAGGCTTAATTAGAACTGAAGGTAAAGAATATGTTGTTTTGGACGGCGATGTTTGCCATTTCAAAGTCAACGTATAAAATAATAAATTTGGCCTCAGTAAAAAGGTAAAGGCATATCTTCTGCCTTTTTTATTATATTTATTTATAAACATCCAAAAAGTTGACATTTTATTAAAAATATATCAAGATATCAGGAGTTTAGCCTAAAACCTAAAATCTTAGGTTAATAAATAATATTGATGGTTCGTTAACAACAAGCAAAAAGCTTGATTAGGAAGGAGAAAGCAGTATGAATACAGATAACGGGTTGAAATCAAACTCTGAGGAAGCCAAACGATTTTCCGAAAAACTCAAGGCCCTTGGGCTACCGGTTCTTCCCATGGAAGACTCGTTTTTGAACATGGAACACCTTCTTCGGACTATTGAAGAAGGCTGGCAAGATTGTTTGGCCGCAATGGAAAAGGATAACTTTGCGACGATGATGGCTCGTGGCTTACTGCCACTACTAGCCAATGAAAAAGGTGTCAGCCTGATTGGCATTAGCAGCCGGACGGACAATGGTCAGCCATACCCTGATGTCGAAGTGCTCTTTGATATGATCTCAGAATACTTCCGGTTTGCCAATATGAGTTGGCAAGACCCTCCCCGCCAATTTATGGTCATCCCAAACGATACTTTCCAGAAAATCATCAAAAATCATCTACTGACCGACCAACAACAACGAATCAAATACCTGGTCGGAATTAACGAAGACATGTCAACGATTGAAACCTTCCTGGCGATAGTCTTAAAGGCAATTGAGTTGAAAGCCTCGGATATCCATATTGAGTTTGACGATGGCTTGCCAGTACCAGAATCATGGCAAGCGAAACTCAGCGGTCGGGCCAGCCAAACCAATGCCGGCCGAATTCGGTTCCGGATAGACGGCAAACTGCAGGACGGAAATTATGTTTTGCCAAAAGAGTTGCTCAACCATCTGGTTGGCACGATAATGAATTTGGCCAGCGGCATAAATCCGATTGAACACCGCTTACCCCAAGACGGCAAAATCAGTTTTAGCAATCAAGTCCTTGAGGATAACCCTCAGTTGTTACCTGATCGAAAGATACTGGAAGAGTATGAGTTACGTATAGCAATAATGCCGCCGGCTGATGGCGGGTTAAACGTGACTATAAGATTGCTTAAAAGTCATGGTGCAATCAAACCTTTAGGTGACCTTATTCCCTATCCTAGAATCATGGAACGGTTTACGACTTTAATTGAGGAATCTCAAGGCTTGGTTATTCTCTGCGGCCCGACTGGCTGCGGCAAAACCACAACGCTTTATGCGGCGCTAAACCTGATCAATGATCCGGACGTAAAAGTTCTTACGTTAGAAAATCCCCGAGAAATAAGATTACCGGGTGCTACCCAGATAGAAATAAATGACAAAATTGGCAGAACATTTCCCGTTTGTCTAAGAGCTGCTCTCCGCTGCGATCCGGATATAATCCTGGTTGGTGAAATCCGTGATCCGGAAACCGCCCAAATAGCGGCTAGCGCGGCTGAAACTGGCCATTTGGTTTTTACCACGCTGCATACCGAGGGCAGCACAGAAGCAATTGTCCGGCTGCAAAGCCTGGGAGTGCATGCAGCAACAATTTCGGGTAGTATTCAAGCTATCTTATCCCAAAGACTGGTGCGCCACGTTTGTCCTAAATGCAGTACGCCAGTTGAAAGCAACGAATTATTAAAGGAGCTACTGGGCAAAAGAGCGCCGCTGCTAGGCTGGCCAATTTACTTTAGGCAAGCCAACCCTGAAGGGTGCCCTGAATGCAAGAGAGGCTATCTGTCCAGAGTCGTGATACCGGAATGGCTTGTATTTACAACAAAAATCAAGGATTTCATTTCTGCCGGCAAGGCCGGAGATACTTCTGAGTTGCGCAAGTTGGCAATTGAAGAAGGTCTTAGACCTCTTGCCGTAGAGGCAATTTTGGCCGCCGCTTATGGCAAAACCACTATCCAGGAAATCCTTAGCGAAGCTGTTACCAGTGAACAATTAACACGCTGTGGCGTCTTGGCCCATCACGCGCTTGAATCTTACAAAGAACAGATTCAAGCCTTTCAGCAACAGCACTTTCTTGGAGGGAGTAATTAACTTTCCAAAAATTTAAAAAACACTCCGTTTGCGTTTTTACGCCAGCGGAGTCATTTTTTTTAATTTAGTAACTTAGTTATCTTTGAAAAATATAGATTTGCCGCCAGACTTTTTGGCCTTCACGGCTATAAATTAGCCTGTCTTTATTAACCTGAGTAAAACCTAACTTTTTGACTCTGGGTAAAACTGGCAACTCAATTACCTCTTTGCCAATTCGAAAAGCCGGAAAAACAATGACAATCCGACTGCCGGGGTTTAGAATTTTTAGAAACTCAAAAAAGGCCGCATCATAAAGCTCAGCTAACTCATAAACAATTCTTTCAATTTCAGAAATTGTTTCTTTGCCTCTCAAAGCCGGACCTAGATATGGTTCAGTGACAATCGCATCAACTTGATTGACAAACTTTGAAACTTGTTTTACGTCGGATTGTAAAATTTTAAAATCAGAATCTCTAATTACTGTCTTGGAATTACCTTTAAGCCAGTCCAAATTCTTTTTAGTATCGCTGATTGCTTTTTGGGAAATATCACTGCCAATTGCCTTATAGCCAAGCAACAAGGCTTCCTGCAAAACTGTGCCGGAACCACAAAATGGATCCAAGATAGTTTCGCCTTTTGGTAGCTGGGCTAAATTAATCATAATTTTTGCCAGCTTGGGCGGCATGCTGCCAGAAATCATATCGCGAACCGGCCGGCCATAATCACGATTGCCGTAATCTTCAAAATCTTGAACCACACAAGTTTGGCCCAGCCATTTTTTACCTAAGACTAAAAATTCGTGGCATTTATTCTTTTTTACCACCACTGAAGATAAGGCTTTGTCTTTGCTAACCACCAAGCGGCAACTCACTCCCGAATCTTTTAGTTCTTTTTTTACCATCATCCCCAAATTATTAGGCTGGCTATCATAATAACTAACGGCAAAATTCAACTTACTTTCGCTTTTAATCTGTTTTAATTTTTCAACCGTAACCTTTTTGCTAATCTGATTGCCAATAATTGTTCCAATTTTAATCGTTCCGCCCAGCTGGTTTAAAATTTGAGCGCAATCAAATTCTTCATTTTCAACAATTAGAAAAGAACTGGTCTCTTCAATAATTTTTGCCTGCGGTAATACCGCTAAAATTTCGGCCACAGAAAGCTTGAAATTCCTACCTAAAATAAAAACATATTGCATATAAATCCATTATAGCACAAAAAGAAAACCCCGCCTAAGCGGGGCTTTCTTAAACTTTCGTCCTAAAACATTTTAAATATTATTTTAAAAGTGTCTTTTTGGTCGATCGCTTTTTCTCTGCCGATGACAATCCCGGCAAAAGATTGGCCTGGTGCCGTCTGGTTCAAATGGCAATTCAGTAATTGCCGCACCACATTGGGAACAGGTCCAATTGCCTTGGTACATTTGTCTTGGACCAAAGCTGCTTTGTCTATCCATTTAATTACCTTTAGTTTTGCTACTTAATTTTGAAAAATCAGTTTGGCAAAACTCTTAATAATAACTTATCTCAGTTTAGCATATAAAGACTTTTTTGTCAACCCTTGACGATTCTACTACCTTATGATAAACTATTTTTACCCTGCAAAACGTGGTAAATTTAACAATTTAACCTTTTCCCGCCCTGCAATAAACTAGGGCATTAACCTTATCATTTAATATGATAAGGAAAGGTGTTTTTTCCTGGCTAATAGAAGCCTGGTTGACGTAGCGCGCAAAACATCTTTGGGCGTTTTTAATTTAAAGTTAAGAATCAGAAGTAATGAATTGTGGAAATGAATGGCAGTCACGATTCCTAATTTCTAATTCCTAATTTCTAGCTATGACCAACCATTACGAATTGCTTTATTTAGTTGGCGCTAATTATACCGAAGAGGAACTGGCACCAATCAAAGAAAAAGTAAAAGAACTAATCAAAAAATTCGGCGGCGAAATTACAGCCGAAGATAGTTTTGGTAAGAAAAAATTGGCTTATCCTATCAAAAAGAATTATCAAGGCTATTATCTGCTTTATGAATTCAATTTAGATGGGCAAAATTTAAAAGACCTGACCAAAAATTTAAAACTGACCAACGAAGTCTTAAGACATATTATTGCCAAGAAAAAAATCAAGACTGCCAACGAAATCAAAGCAATTGAAGAAAGGGCGAAAAAAATGAAAGCCGCGGAAACCGCTTCGGAAGTTAAGGTTGAAAAGAAGGCTAAAGATGAAGGTAAAATCAAATTGGAAGATTTGGACCAAAAACTTGATGAAATTTTAGAGGGTGATATAATGTAAAACTGATTCCAACACCTTTAAATACAATCAACATAGAGCAGTTTAACTAATAAATCCAAAAATATGAATCTAAACAAGGCCATGATTATTGGCAATTTAACCCGGGAACCAGAGACCAGAACTACTCCTTCTGGCCAATCAGTGACAACCTTTGCTGTTGCGACTAATTTAATCTGGACCGATGCCAGTGGTAATAAACAAAAAAAGGCTGAATATCATAATATTGTTGCCTGGAGAAAATTGGGCGAAATCTGCGCTCAATACCTTCATAAGGGAGACAAAGTTTATATTGAAGGCCGCTTACAAACCCGCGACTGGGAAGGACAAGACGGGGTCAAACGTTACCGAACTGAAATTATTGCCGAGAACATGATTATGCTGGGCACTAAAGGCGCTGCCACCGCTCCAAGCAGCAGCCCAGCTTCAGTTGATGAATTTTCCCAACCAGAAGCAGCCGCTGGAGTTGAAGAAATTCAAATTGAAGATATTCCATTTTAACTTAAACCAATACCTACTCTCCTGCTCTCGGCCAGTTTTGGCCGAGAGCAGAAAAAATACCGACTAAATTAATTAATCAATATGACTATTATCAAAAAAGATACCACCCTAGCTAAGCCAAAAAATTGTCATTTCTGCCAAAATAACATCCATGAGATTGACTACAAAGACAGTCAAACTTTACGGCGATTTATTTCTTCTTATGCCAAAATTGTTCCCCGCAAAAGAAGCGGCGTTTGTTCCAAGCATCAAAGAAAATTAGCCTTGGCTATCAAGCGAGCTAGAATTATGGCAATTTTACCATTCACTAATAAATAGAACTATGCCTTTTTTAAATACTTTAAACGACATTAAACAGGGTTTGACTATTATCTATAATGGCGAACCATACAAAGTAGCGGAGGCCAACTTTGTTCGGATGCAACAAAGAAAACCGGTGATGCAAACTAAATTAAAAAATTTAATCACAGGCAAAGTTTTAGAATACAATTTTAAACCGGGCGAAAAAATTGAAACCGGCGAAATGACTTATAAAAAAGTAAACTTTTTGTATGCCGCTGGTGATGAATATGCTTTTATGGATAACGAAAGCTATGAACAATTTTCTTTTACCAAAAATCAACTGGGTGATCAAACCAAATATTTAAAAGAGGGTGCTGAAGTTAAATTAATTTGCTTTGATGACAAAGCCATTAATATTGAGCTGCCGCCCAAGATGGATTTTAAAGTTGTCTCAACACCGGATGCGATTAAAGGCAATACCGCTTCCGGCCGGGTTTTAAAAACTGCCGAAATAGAAACTGGTTCTGAAGTCTCTGTACCCTTATTTGTTAAACAAGGCGATATTGTCAGAATTAATACAGAAACCGGCGATTACGTTGAACGGGTAAGCCAATAATTTTTTTCTAAACATAAAAACCGTAGAAGCGACCGCCTCTACGGTTTTTTATTATATTTTTGGTTATTCTTCTTTTTTTTCTGGTACTTCACCGGCTTTAAATTTCTGCCAAACCTGCTTTTTTATTTCCGCTATCAACTTAGGATTTTCGCGCAAAAATTGTTTGGCATTTTCCCGGCCCACGCCTAATTTATTTTCACCAAAGGCAAAAGTATTACCGGATTTTGTTACTACGCCATAAACTACTCCCGTATCCAAAACGTCACCGGAAATGGAAATTCCTTCATTATACATGATATCAAATTCACAAGTTTGAAATGGTGGGGCGACTTTATTTTTGACAACCTTACATTTAACCCGGTTACCAATCATTTTTTCGCCTTGCTTAATTTGGGCCGCTCGCCTTACTTCAATTCTAACCGAGGAATAAAATTTCAAAGCGGTACCGCCGGTGGTAGTTTCGGGATTACCAAAAAAGATACCAATCCGCTGACGGGTTTGATTAATAAAGATAACCATGGTGTTAGTCTTGGAAATTATGCCAGCTAATTTTCTTAAAGCCTGGCTCATTAAGCGCGCCTGCAAACCCATATGAGAATCACCCATCTCACCTTCAATTTCCGCTTTTGGCGTCAAGGCAGCAACCGAATCAACAACGACCACGTCAACACCGTTTGACCGAACTAAAGTTTCAACAATTTCTAAAGCCTGCTCGCCGGTATCTGGCTGTGAAATCAATAAATCTTTAATGTTCACACCAATCTTTTTAGCATACTCCGGATCCAAGGCATGCTCAGCATCAACAAAAGCTGCGATTCCACCGGCTTTTTGAACTTCAGCGACAATATGTTGAGCCAAAGTCGTTTTACCAGAAGCTTCCGGGCCATAGACTTCAATAATCCGGCCGCGCGGGACACCACCAACACCTAAGGCAATGTCAAGCGATAAACAGCCAGTAGAGATTGCTTCAACTTCCATTCTTTTGGCTTCGCCTAATTTCATGATTGAACCATCGCCAAATCTTTCTTTAATTTGTTCAATTGCCTGCTGAGCCGCTGCCAGCCGGTCAGATATTTGTGAAGCGCCAGTTGATTTGTTTTCTTTTTTTGCCATAAAACTATTTTAATTATCCCGCAAACCGGGCCCCTCAAAGAGGGATTTTAATTATTATTTTCTTTATTAACGACAACTTGCCGATAAATTTTAGTTTGGGTACCGTGTCTTTTCTCGGCCCTGATTTCAATAACGTTAGTTCCACTTTGCAAATCAATGGTTTCGGAAAAATTACCGTTCTGGTCAACCAAGACTTGCTGGCCATTTACCTCCAAGGTTGCCTCTTTTTCAACCTGGCCAACGACTGCGATAAAATTTTGATCAGTGACTAAATTATCAACTGGACTAATTACGGTTAAGGCCGGTGGCGTCACAATCATTTTAATCTTAATTCCCAAATAAGTCAGACAAGCTAAAGCCAATAAGCCAATAATAATTCCCCGAACTAAGCGAGGGGTAACAATCAAATGCAAACGGGAAATACGTTCAACCGGTTTTTTAAAATCATTAGCACCACTATTTTTGGTTTTGGCATAAACTTTTTGTTCACTTTCATAAAGCGAGCCAAGCTCATCAAAATCCAAACCTAAAAATTTCGTATAAACTTTTAAAAAACTTTTGGCATAAACTTCACCGGGTAAATCCTGATATTGCCCGGTTTCTAAAGCCTGCAAATATTTAACGGAAATATTTATTTCCCTGGCGGCCTGACTTAAATCAATACCTAACTTTTGCCGAACCGTTTTTAGTTGTTCTCCCAGCCTTGGTGGATTAGAAATTTCTTTAAAACTAAAACTAGCCATAAGTTTAACAACCTTTATTCTTGATATTCATCGTCTGAATCGGATTCTTCGCTATCTAAATCATCTTGGGATTCAAAATCGGATTCTTCACTAGCAATTGAGGCGCGGCTAATCAATACTTCTCTTGGCTTAGCTCCGTCACCAGGGCCAATTATTCCTTGCTGCTCCAATAAATCCAAAATTCTTGCCGCCCGAGCATAGCCAACGCGCAACCGCCGCTGGAGCAAAGACGCTGAAGCTTTTTTGGCTTGCAAGATTACTTCCTTAGCTTCATTTAACAATGGATCGCCGTCTTCGCTGTCTAAGGAAGTAACTCCAGGCATACTTAAAGCCTGCTTTTCAACTACTTCTTCTAAATAATCGGGTTCAGCCTGTTCTTTTAAATACTCGGCCACTTTTTTAATTTCATTATCAGAGGCAAAGGCGCCTTGCAGCCGTTTGGGCTTAGAAATATCGGCCGAAACATAAAGCATGTCACCACGGCCAAGTAATTTTTCCGCACCAGACATGTCCAAAATTGTTCTTGAATCAACCAGCGACGCAACAGAAAAAGCAATCCGTGAAGTGATATTAGCTTTAATCAAACCAGTAATTACATCAACTGACGGCCGTTGAGTGGCCAAGACCAAATGGATACCAACCGCCCGAGACATTTGAGCCAAGCGAACAATGGCTGCTTCCACTTCAGCGCCAGCGGCGGCCATTAAATCGGCAAGCTCATCAATAATGATAACAATATATGGCATTTTATCCGGCATGACAGCATTAAAACTACCAATATTACGATGATGGGCTTGGGATAAAATATCAAACCTTTTTTCCATTTCGGTAATTGCCCATCGTAAAGCATTAACGGTTTTTTTGACATCGGTAATAACCGGAGTTAACAAATGAGGAATGCCGTTGTAAATGGGCAATTCAACCCGCTTAGGATCAACCATAATGAATTTCAAATCGCCCGGACCGTTTTGGTATAGTAAGCTGACAATGACTGTATTAATACAAACACTTTTACCAGAGTTGGTGGCACCGGCAATAAGCAAATGGGGCATTCTGTCCAGCTCAGCTAGCCAAGGCCGACCCATAACGTCTTTGCCCAAAGCCACAGCTAAATTTGACTTGCGGGCTTTGAATTGGTCGCTGTTTAAAATATCGGCCAACGGGACAATTGAAGTTGATTGGTTAGGCACTTCAATTCCCACCAATGACCGGCCGGGAATTGGCGCTTCAATTCTAATTGGATGAGCGGCTAAGGCTAAAGCTAAATTATCACTTAAAGCCGTAATCCTTGATAGTTTAACTCCTTCAGCCGGCTTGAAAGTGTATTGAGTCACAGTCGGCCCAACTTGGGCATCGCTCATTTCTGCCGGAATACCAAAATTTTCTAAAGTTTTTTGAATAATTAATTTGTTAGCTTTAATATCACCACCTTTAGGCGCAGTTGTCTTACCGTCCAACAAGCTTAAAGGCAAATCAATTTTCTTGGCTTTAAATTTAGTAACACCTAAATCTAGTTGTTTAGCTTCCTTGGTGTCCTCACTTACTTCATCATCAGATTCAGTAGAATCATCTTGATCAGTTCCGGCTTGTTCAACCTCCACGCGCTGGCGGGAAAAATTAGGCTCTGGCGGCTCAATTATTATTTCTTCAGTTGCCGTTCGGTCACGCTTGGCTTGAATCTTTTTAATTTTACGCTGTGATTTAATTTCACCCAACCGTTCAAACCAAGATTTAACTTGCCCTTGATTTTCTGGCAACTGCTGCATCCAATTTAAAATTGAACTTTCAAAAAGCAACAGTAAACCAATAATTGCCAAAGCTAATAAGACAATGGCTGATGCCCAAAACCCCATGATTTTTAAAAACGGATAAGCCAAAACTAGGCCTAAATAGCCACCACCCAGTCCTGATTGGGCCGCTGGCAATAAATCAGTTTGGTGAAAAATTACATGAATTAAACCGTTAAAACTTAAAATAAAAATAACTACCCCTAAAAAATTAGATAGCTTGAACCCATGTTTTGCCCGGCGCAGTAAAAAATAACCAATAACCAAAAAAACTATTGGCACATACCAACGATTAATACCAAAACCTAGCTGCAAAAAATTATTTAAGTAAACACCCAAAGTTCCAGCCAAATTGATTAAACTCAAAAACGTCAAAATACCGCAAGTTAGCAAAAAAATGATGATTATAACACGCTTAGTTTCGGGTGACAATTCAAACTTCGGACCGGAAAAATTCAGGTCGCGAATGCTCTCAAATTTATTGAATCTTTTTTTACGTCTAGCCATATATAACTATTATATTTTAACATAAAATTATAACTGCGTAAACCCTAAAACTATAAATTCAGACGCCCTTCCCTTTAACCTCTCCCCCAGCTTTTTACTGCTAATTCTCCCCCCTCTCCTTTAAAAGGAGAGGGGGTCGGGAGAGAGGTTAAAAAGCCTTAAAATTTTTTTCAATACTCTGCAATACATCATCTATCTGACTTAGAATCTCTGGGTTAGTAAATCTTAAAAACTTAATCCCTAGTTGCTCAACTTCCGTCTGCCTGGCTTTATCATAGGCCACAATTTTACTGTTTAGATGATAATTGCCATCTACCTCAATTGCCAGTTTTAATTTCGGACAATAAAAATCCAAAACATACTTATTAACGCTAAATTGCCTTTTGAATTTATAACCCTTCAACTTACGACTTCTTAAATAATACCAAAGGATATTTTCAGCCACTGTCGAATTCTTTCTCAGAATTCTTCTTTTTTCCATTTCCGAGGTCTTATTAAAAATTAAAGTCATAAAATTTTAAATAAAAGCGCCCACTAAGGGTGGGCGCTATGTTGATTAGTTTATTTTTAAGGAGTGCCTAAGCTACTCTATTCCTGAAAGCCAGTGCCGGCTGGAATCAAGCGACCAATAATGACATTTTCCTTCAAGCCGCGCAGATAATCAATCCGGCCTTCAACAGCGGCATTGATCAAAACTCTGGAAGTTTCCTGGAAAGAGGCAGCTGAAAGGAAGCTGGAAGTTGATAGAGAGACTTTGGAAATTCCCAAAAGCAATTCTTCAAATTCAGCCGGTAGATTGCCGGCCTTTACGGCTTTGTCATTAAAATCTAGCAGCTCGTCGCGTTCAATTTTTTGGCTAGCTAATAATTCAGTGTTACCGGTAGTTTTAATCAAAACGCGAGAAAACATTTGCTTAACGATTAATTCAATATGGCGATTGTCTAGCTTCTGACCTTGAGAAGAATAAATCAATTGAATTTCATCAACAACATAACGCTGAGTTTCTTGTTTGCCACGCAAAGTATACAATTGCCGCAAATCCAAGCTACCATTGGTCAAAGCCGTACCTTTAGTCACTAATTCACCATCTTTAACTAGCAAATGAAATTCCGGAGGAATCTGGTAAATTTGCGCTTTTTGCTCTTTGACCATAACCACTAACTTTTCTTTTTCAACCTTGACTACTCCCGATCTGAGAGCGACTACTTCCTCGCCATTTTTATCAAGGAAAAGTAAATCACCTTTTTTGACTTTTTGGTTATCCTTAACTTCAGTTTTCAATTTTGATTTATCTTTTTTATCAGCCGAACCTAAAGGATAAATATCTTGATCCAAATCTTCATGTAAAATTTTAACAACATTGAAACGACCAGACTTAGCCCCTTCGCGTTTTGATTCTTCCATTTTTATCAAGCCATCAACTTCAGCGACAAAGGCCCGATGTTTTGGCGGCCGCGCTTCAAAAACTTCTTCAACTCTTGGCAAACCTTGGGTAATATCCAAACCAGCCACACCACCAGTATGAAAAGTTCTCATTGTCAGCTGAGTGCCCGGTTCACCAATACTTTGAGCAGCAATTATACCAACGGCTGTTCCCATTGCCACTGGTTTGTTATGAGCTAAATCCCAACCATAGCATTTTTGGCAAACACCACGGCGAGTTTTGCAATTCATAACTGAACGAATATGAATTTGGGGTAAATCTAATTCTCTGAGTAAAGCTAATTTTTCAGAATTGATCAATTCACCAACGTCAATAATGGTTTTTTTGGTTTTAGGATCAACAATTTTTTCTAAAACATATCTACCCTTAACTCGTTCAACTAAATTTAAGCCCATGGCTTCGCTGGCTTTTTTGGTCATAACAATCCCTTCGGTATCGCCACAATCAATTTCATTAATTACCATATCTTGAGAAACGTCAACCAACCGACGGGTTAAATAACCAGCATTGGCAGTTCTTAAGGCAGTATCGGATAAACCCTTTCTAGCACCATGAGTAGAAATAAAGTATTCCAAAACGTCAAAGCCTTCTTTAAAATTACCTTTAACCGGCAATTCAATAATGTCGCCAGCCGGATTGGTCACCAATCCTTTCATACCAATAATCTGAATCAACTGACTCCAACTACCTCTGGCACCGGATTCAACCATGGTAAAAATCGTACCGTGAGGATCCAAAGTATTTTGACTCATCTTTACAATTTTATCTTTAACTCCCATCCAAATTTCAATAATCTTGGTATGGCGTTCACTATCGGTTAACAAACCGGAGTTAAATTGATTTTCTACTTCTTCAACTTCCTGTTCACCTTCCAAAATAATTTCTTTTTTATTTTCAATTTTTGGGACATCATCCATACCCCAAGAATAACCGGATTGGGTCAGGTATTTAAAGCCCAAGTTTTTAATTTCATCCAAAAGTTTAGCCACATCAGCTTCATCATACTTTTCCAAAAATTCAGAGACTAACTGGCGTAAACTTTTACTATCAACAACTTTATTTTGGAAGGGATAATCGTCAGGCAGAACTTGGTTAAATATAATCCGGCCAACGGAAGTTTCGTAAATTTTATCTTTAATCCCAGCGACTTTCAATTTCTTTTCCAACCAACTATCAGCCCGGACTTTAATTGTTTGTTGAATTTTAACTTTCTTTAGGTTATAAGCCAAAATTGCTTCCTGGCAATCAGCAAAAATTTTAACTTTATCGTTCTTGTCATTTTCAATTAAAGTTAAATAATGACAGCCCCAAACCATATCTTTGGTCGGACGGGCAACCGGGTCGCCGGTGGCCGGTTTTAAGATATTGCGAGAAGCAATCATTAAATTAGCTGCTTCCCATTTGGCATTTTCGGTCAAGGGAACGTGAACAGCCATTTGATCACCGTCAAAGTCAGCGTTGAAAGCTTCGCAAACCATTGGATGAATTTGGATAGCCTTACCTTCAATTAAAACCGGCTTGAAAGCTTGAATGCCTAAACGGTGCAAAGTTGGTGCCCGGTTTAACAAAACATGGGCATCTTTAACAATCTCTTCCAAAATATCCCAAACTTCATTGCGGCCGCTTTCAATAAAACGGTTTGCGCTTCTGACGTTATGAACATATTCACGCTTAATTAACTGACTGATGACAAAAGGTTTAAATAATTCTAAAGCCATGCGCTTGGGTAAACCGCACTGATCAATTCTCAATTTCGGACCAACCACAATGACGCTGCGGCCGGAATAGTCAATTCTTTTACCTAATAAATTTTGGCGGAAACGCCCTTGTTTACCTTTTAAAATATCGGCTAAAGATTTAAGCATCCGTTTTTGGCCGGTTGAAGCCACAACTGTTTTGCCATGGCGGGCACTGTTGTCAATCAAAGCATCAACGGCTTCCTGCAACATTCTCTTTTCATTTCGAGTAATAACTTCCGGCGCGTTTAAATCTTTAAGTTGCTTTAACCGATTATTTCGATTAATAATTCGCCGATATAAATCATTCAAATCGGAAGTGGCAAACCGACCGCCGTCCAAAGGTACCATTGGTCTTAAATCTGGCGGGATTACCGGTACCACAGTTAAAATCATCCATTCCGGACGGATTTTAGTTTTTTGAAAATTCTTGACCAACTTTAACCGCTTAATAAGTTTCTCTCTTTGCGGCGGAGTATTATTGTTATTAAGTTCTTGCTCTAGTTCAACAGCGACTTTGTCCAAATCAATTTTTTCCAAAAGACTTCTGATCGCTTCGGCACCGATATCAGCATCAAAAATATGACCATACTTCAAAGACAAATCGTGATAAACATGTTCGGAAATTATTCTCAATGGTTTTAATTCTTTAAGCTCTTGCTCGGCCAAACGTAGAATTTGTTCCAACTCTTTGGTTTTTTCTGTTTTTAAATTTTCCAAAGTCAAAGATTCTTTGGCAATCAAGGCATCAATCTCTTCTGGCTTAACATCTTTTTTGCCTTGGCCAACTCGGCTCTTGATTAAATTAAGCTGGTTATTAAAATCATTTTCAATTTTTTTCTTTTTGGCTTTAAACTCCTGTTTAATTTGTTCCAAGGTTTCTCGTTTTAAATCTTCATCAACCCGGGTAATGATAAAATCGGCAAAATAAATAACTTTTTCTAAAGCCATTGGTGACAAATCCAAAATCAAACCAATCTTGGAAGGTACACCGCGCAAAAACCAGATATGGGAAGCCGGCGAAGCCAAATCAATATGGCCCATGCGTTCCCGCCGAACAATTGAGCGGGTAACTTCAACACCGCATTTATCGCAAACTATACCTTTGTAACGGATTTTTTTGTATTTACCACAGTAACATTCCCAATCTTTTGAGGGACCAAAAATTCTTTCGCAAAACAAACCATCCTTCTCGGGTTTTTGCGTCCGATAATTAATTGTTTCCGGCTTAATCACCTCGCCATGGGACCACTCATGAATTATATCTGGTGAGGCTAAAGTCAGCTTTAGGGCGTCAAAATCGATTATACTTTTTTCTTCAACCATATTATTAAATTGAAATTAAAGGTGGATTAGATTTAGTAATTTATTGTCCTGTTACTTCTTTTTCTTCTTTAACAACATTTTTTTCAACTGGTTTGTTACCTGACATCAATTCAATGTTTAGGCATAAACCATTTAATTCGCGAAGTAATACGTTAAATGACTCGGGAATATTTAACTTTTTAATTGGTTCACCTTTAATAATTGATTCGTAAGCTTTTGAACGGCCGGAAACGTCATCGGATTTAATAGTCAAAATTTCTTGCAGAGTATGAGCCGCACCATAGGCTTCAAGCGCCCAGACTTCCATTTCACCAAACCGCTGACCGCCGAATTGGGCTTTACCGCCTAATGGCTGCTGAGTGATTAAGGAGTATGGACCGATTGACCGCTGATGAATTTTATCTTCAACCATATGGTTTAATTTCATCATATAGATTTGGCCAACTGTTATCCGCTGTTCAAACTGCTCACCGCTGCGGCCATCATAAACATTCATTTTTCCATCAGCACTGTAGCCAGCTCTGACTAATTCGGATTTGATCGTTTCTTCGGATACACCATCCAAAACCGGACTCATTACTTTATAACCGAGTTTAGCCGCGGCTAAGCCTAAATGAGTTTCCAAAATTTGACCAAGGTTCATACGAGAAACAACGCCCAATGGACTTAAAATTATATCAACCGGCATACCATCGCTTAAAAATGGCATATCTTCAACCGGTAAAACAATTGAAACCACACCTTTGTTTCCGTGCCGGCCAGCCATTTTATCACCAACTTGAATTTTTCTTAAATTAGCAATTGACACCTGATACATTTTAATTACGCCGGAAGGCAATTTATCACCATTTTCCCGGCTAAATATTTTGACATCAACAACTTTACCTTTCTCACCATGTTCCAGGTACAAAGAACTGTCACGGACGTCTCTGGCTTTTTCACCAAAGATGGCCCGCAGCAATTTTTCTTCGGCTGAAAGTTCAGTTTCACCTTTAGGCGTAATTTTACCAACTAAAATATCACCCGAAGAAACAGAAGCCCCAATTCGGACCACGCCTTCGGAATCTAAATCTTTTAATTTTTCTTCACCAATATTAGGAATATCGGAAGTGACAATTTCTGGCCCTAATTTGGTATCACGAACTTCAACTTGGAAGTCCTCTATATAGATAGAAGTAAAAGCATCTTTTTGGACTAATCTTTCGGATAAAATAATAGCATCTTCGTAGTTATAACCTTCCCAAGGCATAAAAGCCACCAAAATGTTTTGGCCCAAGGCCAATTCACCTTTATCGCTAGCTGGGCCATCGGCTAAAACATCACCCTTTTTAATCACTTCACCCTTATCAACTACTGGCCGTTGGTTAATACAAGTTGAGGCATTGGAACGGACAAATTTATTTAAACGATAACTTTTAACCTCGCCATTTTTATCTAAAACATCAATTCGGTCGGATTGAACTTCTGATATTTTTCCATCAGTTTTGGAAACGATGACGTGGCCGGAATCTTGAGCTGATTTGGCTTCCAAGCCGGTACCGACAATCGGCGAGCTTGGTTTAATAACTGGTACGGCTTGGCGCTGCATGTTTGAGCCCATTAAAGCACGAACCGCGTCGTCATGCTCCAAAAATGGAATTAAAGAAGTGGCCACCGAAACGATTTGGTTAGGCGCTACATCCATATAATCAATGAAATTAACGTGTTCAATTTCCGGTTCCCCATATTTTCTTACTTCAGCTCTTTCCACCATAAAATAGCCTTTCTCGTCAATTGGCGTGGTGGCAGCAGTCGTAATGGAATTTTCGCTTTGGAAAGCAGTCAAATAAACAACCTGTTCGGTTACTCTTGGTTTAACCGGTATTTTTTTAAGTTCAGCAATTTTTTCTAAATCTTTGGCCAGTTTGGCAGAAATAGTTTCACCCGCTTTAGCAATGATTGAATTATTGCCTGGATTTAAAATATCAACTCGGGCAATTTCACCTTCAGTTTCAGCGGCCAAGTTGGCAATATCGTGTTTTACTTTTCTGAAAGGCGTTTCAATAAAACCATATTCATTAATTCTGGCATAGCAAGCCAAATGACCGACTAAGCCAATGTTTGGACCTTCAGGCGTGGCAATTGGACAGATCCGGCCGTAGTGAGTCGGATGTACATCACGAACATCAAAGCCAGCCCGTTCGCGAGAAAGACCGCCTGGACCCATGGCTGATAAACGGCGCTTATGCTCAAGTTCGGCTAACGGATTGGTTTGATCCATAAACTGCGACAGCTGAGAAGACATGAAAAATTCTTTAACTGAACCAATGACTGGCCGCGCATTGATTAAACGGTTAGGCGTGATTTCAGCAATATCCAAAGTACTCATGCGATCTTTGGCAATTCTTTCCATCCGAGCCAAGCCAATCCGGAATTTATTTTGAACTAATTCACCAATGGCTCTGACCCGCCGATTACCCAAATGATCAATATCATCAGGATCTTTTTGCGTAATATTCAAACGAATAATTTCTGAGACCACTTCCGCTAAATCCTGAACCAACAAAACCCGATTTTCTTTGGTGATTGGCAAATCGTGGTTAAAGCGCTGATTAATTTTATAACGGCCAACTTTACCAAAATCATAACGTTCAAAATTGAAAAACATGGCATAGATTAAAGACTTGGCATTATCAGCCGTGGCTAAATCACCGGGCCGAATTCTTTTGTAAACTTCAATTAAGCCATCAGCTTCGTTGGTGGAAACATCTTTGGCTAAAGTATTTTTGATATAAGAAATTTCTGGATGAGTATCAACGTCTTTAAAAATTTCTAAAATTTCATCGTCGGTTGGATAACCAAAAATTCTAAACAAAGAAGTAACCGCAATTTTTCTTTTCCGGTCAATTTTTACCCAAATTACGTTATTAATATCGGTTTCTAATTCCAACCAAGAACCACGGTTAGGAATGATTTTAGCACCATAATAGCGCTTCTCGCCGTAAACTTCAGAGGTAAAGAAAATCCCAGCTGATCTAATTAACTGGGAAACAACAACTCTTTCAATGCCATTGATAATAAAAGTTCCCCTTTCGGTCATCAAAGGAAAATCACCGAGATAAACTTCTTGTTCGAGTTTTTTATTCAATTTTCGGTTAACCAATTTGGCTGTGACGCGCAAAGGCGCTTCATAACTTAAATTTTTAATTCGGCTGGTGACTTCATCAAATTTTGGTTCATCAAGATAATATTTACCAAAATATAATTCAAAATCACGACCGATAAAATCTTTAATTGGTGATACTTCTTCAAATAATTCTTGCAAACCGTGCTGCAAAAACCAGTTGTAAGAGTCTTTCTGGGCTTCAATCAGATCCGGTATAGGTACTGCTTCTTTAAGAATGGTAAAAACTTGTCGGTTTGGATTTTTTGAAGCCATAAGTATGTATTAATCTAAGATTAGTAAATATTTTATAATTATAGATAGACAACAAAAATGTCTCCCAGCCTTCATTCTCAGGATGCGAGTTTAACGATTTCTTTAATTAAGTTTTAGAAAAAAAGAAGCCCACTACCTATTTTTTTAAAAATGAAACGTGAATAAGACACTGTTTTACAATAGCGGGAAGCTAAAAAATCAATGTTGATTGAATTGATTTAACCTAGCTATATTAGCAAATTATTAAAACTTTGTCAATGTTTTTATGTCCCAGATTAACTCTTAAGACAAAAGGTGCTAATCTAAGCCAAAAAATGGATTAAACCTAAACAGTTATCCACAATTTATCAAGAATTTGGCTTAGATGATTTTTTAAATAAAAACCTGCCAAATTCAAGTTGACCTTAAATCAAATTGCTCAGATTTATTTTTTTAGATTCTTTAATTCTTCTCTAACCACCTGCCGGTCATCCCAAGGAATTAATTTACCATCTTTGACCGCCATAACCGGTTCGCAACCTTTGCCGGAAACCAAAACCAAATCGCCCGCTTGAGCCAAGCTCAAAGCTTTACTTATTCCTTGGCGCCGGTCCAAAATACTAAATAAATTTTTATTATTAACTTTTCCGGCTTTTATTGCGCCGGCGGCTACCTGATCAATAATTCGCTGCGGATCTTCATCGTAAGGATCTTCATTGGTAACAATTACATAATCGGCTAATTTAGCAGCAAGCTCACCTAAAACCGGCCGCCGCCAGCAATCCCGGCCGCCGCCGCAAGAACCTAAAACATGAATAACTTTTTTATGATCAATTAATTTTACCATTTCATATAAAGCTAAAACAGCTTTGGGCTCGTAAGCATAATCAACAATGATTTTAAACGGCTGACCAGCTTCAATAAATTCAATTCGGCCTGGCACGCCTTGAATAGCTGATAAAATTTCAGACATTTTAGACAAACTCAAGCCTTGGGATAAACCAAGAGTAACAGTTGCCAGGGTATTATAAATATTATGACGGCCAAAAAGTTTTAGATTAAACGGCTGACCAGCAACTGTAAATTCAACACCCGATCCGGAGATTACTTCGTTTTCGGCTCGCACTACCCGGCCTTGATCGCTGGACTGTTGGGTCAGAGTAAAACCAAATTTGTCTTGGGCCCAATTAGCCAAAAAATCTTTAGCGTGTTCATCATCCAAATTAGCAATAATGGTTTTTTTAATTTTTTGGTTTGCCAAAATTTTTATCGTCTCTTCTTTGAGTTTAGCAAAAAGTTTTAGTTTCGCTTTTTTGTAATTTTCAAAATTGCCATGAGCTTCAATATGCTCAGGGTATAAATTAGTAAAAATTAAAATATCATAATTAATCCCTAAATGCCGGAATTGCTCAATCCCCTGAGAACTGGTTTCAATAATTGCATACTGACAATTTGCTTTAGTCATCTGTTTAATCAACTTCTGCAAAGCAAAGCGACCAATCATAGTCATCTTTTTGTCGTTTAACCATTCTTTTTTATCAACTTTAAAGAGAAAAGTTGAGGCCGCGCCAACCCTAAAACCGGCATTTTGTAGCATTTTGGCAATTAAATAAACTACCGTTGATTTACCCGAAGTGCCGGTAACCCCAATGACAATTAACTTGTCCGATGGACTGCCGTAAAAAAAATTAGCCGCTATGGCGAGGGAATAGTGGTAGAGTTTTAATAATGGTTGAGGAATAAATTGTTTTAAGCGGTTTAACATTGATGAATTATGAATTATGAATTATGAATCGGGAGAGTTGCCATAATTCCTGATTCATAATTCCTAATTCTAGATTATTTTTTGCCTAAAATCTTCAATGCTTCGCGAATACACGTACTAGCATCATTACTCTTTTTATCAATCTGACTAATTACTTGCTTGGCTTCGGCAGCTGAATAACCAAAGCCCACCAAGGCATCAAAGATATCAGTATCCAAACTGACCTCATTTTTCTCACCAGCAATTTTTGGCCGCACAGTTAAACTTTGAACTTTATCTTTTAAACCAAGAACTATTTTTTCCGCTGTCTTGGAAGTTAAGCCTGACATTTTAGTTAAGAGAGTCGGATTATTTTCCAAAATCGCTTGCTGAACTTCAGCCATAGTGGTTTTTTCCAAAATCGCCATGGCCGATTTGGGGCCGATTTGGGGCACGTCCAAAAGCAACGTAAAAAAAGTTTTGTCCGCTGGATTTAAAAAACCATATAAATCCATGGCATTTTCCGAAACGGCCAAATAAGTATAAACCGTTATTTTTTCGCCTTCTTTTACTTTTTTCAAATTACTGGCGGGGCTATAAACTTTGTAGCCCACGCCAGAAACATCAACAATAAAATAAGCGTCTTTGCGCAGCTCGGAAGTCTTGTAGCTAATTGTACCAGCAAGAGAGGCAATCATTGAACAGAATAATGAATAGTGAATTAAGAATTATGAATTACGAATGATTTAGAGACCTTAATTCCTAATTCTTAATTCCTAATTCTTAATTACATTTTACCGCAAAAATCTAACTTTTACCAATATTTTTAAATTGACAAAAACTCCTTATTTAGCTAAGATTTTAAAGATCTGAAAAATCGTGCAACCTACAACTAAAACAAAGTTATCACATTGGAGGAAGAGTCTATGAAAGTAATTGTTGTAATTTTTGGAGCAAGTAGCGGATTGACTGTTGGCTATTTCGCCGGTGGCAAGTTCTGTGTGCTGGTTAAAGCCAAAATACCTTTCAGGCAAGATGCAAATGGCATCAAGTATTGGCCGTTAGCTTGGTTGAAAAAACAATTGGCAGCGGTGATGGAATATGCCCAGCCCGGCGACATTGTTGCCCCGGCTACTTGGGGCGCTGATTATGCCGCCTTTGCTGACGACAGTGCAGTCTTTGGCGGAATGAATCTTGGCTGGGCCAAGTTCTATGCTTCGGTGCCTGAGCATTACTTGAAACAAGTAACGGATATTATTCCCGCAGAAGAACTTTATTTGAGAACTGGCGGCGCCAACGTAGACTGGTTTCAGATGTACAGCCAGCTAAAATGCGACCTGGGCTTGCAGGCCAATGTGCTGTTGGCTAAAACCACCACCGGATTGATCCCGATGGCCGATGTCATCACCTACCTTTTGACCGGCCAAAAAGGTCATGACCAAACGATGTTAAAAAGCTATGGCTTAACTGAGCCTGGCTGGCGGAAAATTTATCTCCAACTCTTTGGGTCAGAAATTGCAAACAAAATTGCGCCCTGGCCAGTGTTCCCTGAAAATCAACTGCTGACCAGACCAAACGGCGTAAGAGTCTGCCCAACAACTCACGACTCAGTCCCTTCCCGGAGAGTTGGTTTTACCCTTTGCCCCTGGGACTTATGGACCGGAACTTGGGGCGGCGATGCCTTAGATCTAACCGCATTCCCTAACGTGACTCCGTCAAAAAAATCATTTGGCGCCAACGTTGCCTTTGAAGGTATTGGTAATTCAGCCGCGGCAATCACCAACTTCGGCATGTTTGGAACCATCTGGGATGCCATCAAGACAGAAGGCGGTTGGCCAAGTTATGATGCAATAGCTCAATCAGCGCTGGAATTTTTAGGCGCTTCAGAGATTAGCATGATAATGGGAAATAATCCCACGCCAAACCTGACCCGTATGATGGAGCATCTGGAAAAAACATTTAGCGCCGGTAACTGGCCGCTAAAAGCCGCCTATTTCATCACAGTCGTTGCCCAAATCTGCAAGAATGGGTTGGAGGGCACTGCCAAACTTTTTGACCTGCCAAAGCCGGTTTCAGTTGCCGTCACTGGCGGCTGGACGGAAAACGAGGCATTCCTTGCTCAGCTTGAAAATCTGGGCATAGCGCCGCTCATTCCACCTTTGGCTACCGAAGCAACCCATGCCGGAGTAGCGGCTCAAGCGTTGGTTATGGCTGATGAAGCCAACACTTTTGCCGAAGCGCTGGAATTGCTAGCCAGCATGTAATTGTTATTTGTATCCTACTGCTAAACCCGGTAGGATTTTTTTATTACAAATTAACTTTTATCTATTTCTAAATTCTTGGCACCGCGCCAGGAAAGTTCATAAATTTGTTTCATAACCTGCATGCCGGGCTAGTGACCTTGGTTTAAATTATTGTTACTAATTTTTTTAGTTTTAGAGTAATTCCAAAAAAACTCAAACAGTGACTTTAACATCTCGGCGAACTCCTGACTTTCAATAATGAAACCAACATTTTCTTTACGGGATGAAATAAACGCCACCTTATTTCCATAAATCATAAAACCCATTGAGAAATTTATTTCTTTGGGAAGAAATCTAACTTCTCTTTTAAATTGAGGGCTGGATTCCATGTAGGGAAAATCCCTGAGATCAATTTTTTGTTTTATTGGCCAAAGCGCTCTAACGGAAACATTTTTTTCAACTCTTTTTTTCTGAGTGTATTCAAAAAATTCAGAAGTTAATATTTCTATCATTGGTTTTGGCGGCCAAAAAGTAACAAATTCACCTGCACTATAAACGATAACATCTCGCATTATATTCTTAAGCGCGTCTTTGCCTTCATACATTTGAAATTTCGGACTGATGAATTTTGAAATAATATTTTTTTCCAACATTGGAATCATAGCCTGATAATTCTTTTGGCTCTGAGTTATATTGTCAATCATTTGTTGAAAAATAAAATCGACCTTCTTGGGCGGTTGAGCTTGAAATATTTTGACGCTAAGATTGGATGATTGTGTGACCAAGCCCTTTTCCTGCAATCTTTTAAGAAAGCCATATAGTGACGGGCGGGGCTTTCCGATTTTTTTTGCCAGCTTACCAACAGAAATTGGACCAAATTCTAAAAGAGCCAGATATGTTTCTGCTTCCTCTTTTCCAATCCCTAATGAATTAAATATATTTTCCATTTGACTGACTGTTGTCGCGGTACCACAACACTATTGTTTATTAAATTATATCGTAATAATATAACTAAATTGGGGATTATGTCAATATTGTTGTTTAAATGCAACAGTAATTATATTGACTATCTTCTTATGAACTTTATCACAAAAGAATAATGAATTTGCGGAGAAATGTCCTATTTATCTAAATGTTAAAAGGAGAAAACATGAATACGATAGAACCGAAACCGATCAGAACCCTAGTCTTAAAAGCCCATGAAATTTTTGTGGCTTCAGAGAGATTTATTGTCGGCGATAGTGAAGGACTTCGCATCTCTGAAATCACGGATTTATGGCGCCAGGTTTACATGAAGGTAATTGAGAGGAATATACCCGAAAAAACCGCGGAAGTATATCCAAATGGTTGCAAAAAGAAAGATACGGGAATCAATTTAGCTCATGTGTATGATGTTCTTCTTGCTCAGGGTCATGGCCAAGACGGTTTACTAGAAATTGATGGCACCCGGCGGCCGTGTCATGTCACCGGAGTTAACAATTTTATGCTCATTGTCAGCTGGGAAAATGATGGCTGGAAGCTGGATGCCAGGGCAGTAGTATCTGTTTTGGAAATTTTTATGTCTCGATAACATATCTTTACCGTCCATCACACCTAGCGCTTAATTTCGAGATTCACGGGACGAAATTGATTTCCATTGATTTCGCCCTTTTTTTATTTTATTTCCATTGTTTTGGCGCCGCGCCAGGAAAGTTCATAAATTTGTTTCATGGCTTGGGCAATCGCTTTACTTTCAATAATGACAGACATACTTTCGGCATAATTCATGAAGGCAATTTTATTATTATAGATATTAACTTCAATTTGGGAAGACAACATTTCTTTGGGCACAATAATGGTTTGTGAAAGTTCAGCTTCATCCTTTTTTTTATGGCGAGTTTCCCAAAACGAACCTTTTTCGGCAATACGCTTGGCGTGAATATTTAAAGCCACGCGTTTTCCCAAATAAACATAATCTTTATCCACATAAGGATTTGCAAAATAAGCATTGGTATTCCATTCCAAAATTTCCGGCGGCCTTTCAGCCAAGGTATCATCATAAACTTTTTGGATAGCATAGTCACCTTCATAAAATAAAATTTTTGGTTTGATTTCACTCTTATTATAAACCGCTTCCAGCTGGGGCAGGGCTTTTTTTAGTTTGGCCTGGAGTTCGCTTAATAAATACAAAAGTTTATCCGGGCTTTCAGCCAAAAATCGGCTCTTGCCTTTGACTTTGGTTTTAGCCACCACGCCGCGACTAACCAAAGCGCTTAAAACAGAATAAGTGGTAGTGCGCTGCAGTCCGGCTTTTTGGGCAATATTTTGAGCCGAGGCTAAACCCGATTCCAAGGCGGCTAAATAGACTTTAGATTCATTTTGAGAAAAGCCTAATTGGCTTAATAAACGGTCAAATTGCATAGTTTTATGAAGTCATTGTTTTGAATTCCCTCTCCGAAAACGGAGAGGGTTAGGGTGAGGTTACGAAGTCAGTTACCTCATCCCTAGCCCTTCTCCCAAATGGGAGAAGGGAATTCTAAAAACATCTTTTTTAAAGAAGTGACGAAAAAACTTTAGTCATTTGTGATTAATTATTTAGCTTGTTTAATAGATTAATTGTAGCATATCTAAAGTTGTTCGTCAATACTGACGAAAATGATTGACATTTTAGCGATTTTTTCTTATAATAACCAGTCAAGATGTTCTTGACGAAAAAAACGTTCTTTGACAGCTCAAAAAGCTGTTAACTACTAGAAAGGAACTACGATGAAAAAGATGCATATGGCAGTGGAATGGGCGAGGAAATACAGTTGGTTTGCCATGGTATTTCTTTTCAAAAGAATTACTGTTGATGGTGTGGTAGTCTATTTGGGACTTGAACCGCCAACCTGGACTGACAGTCGAACTTTCCATGTCGGGCGGTTTAATCGGACACGAATTTTTTGTGGCAATGTGTCTCATTACATCAGTTGGCTGATTAGCTGGTTTCGTTTTAGACAAGAAATTTATCCGCGCTACCCCCGTCATCGAATTGAAATCAAGCTCCTCCAAGAAAAAAAAGCCGACGTTTCATTCCGCTTTTTTCGGGAAGATCATGCCCAAACATTGATCGTTTTGGATTCACAGTATACTTTGGTTTATTTACGGGGCGAAGGAAAAAAGTATATTGATCGCCCCTGGGCGATCGCCAAAGCAAAAGATGAAAAAATGACCTGGGCGGCTGAACTGGACGCTTTTCAAGCCTGGCTGGAAAAAGAAGCCACCGAACTACTTGAAAAAGAAAAAAACGGCTCTCGGCTTGACTTTGGCTTTTATCAAGCTCAAGTCATCCACAAAAAAGCCGCACAACTTTTAAAAATACCGGCAGAAGTTCTGAATTTTCCAAAAGATTACTAATCAGTCACGGCCACAAGGCAATGGCTCAATTCTGGGGCGAAATCAAAAGGCCAAACCTTGCGATTTCGCCCTCTTTTCCCCGGCTTGGAGATGGTCTCAAAGTCGGAGAGAAAATAATGTTCTTTAAAATAAACAAACCAGAATAACTCAAGTTATTCTGGCAAGCCTCGGAAAGGAAAGTCATGAAAACGATACGTGATTATATTATCGCTGATTCGGTATTAGGCACCGTTATTTCCGGCTCAGGCATAAAACAAAGCGAGTGCCAGGTGGCAAAAAAATTGAAATATTACTCATCCGATTCAACCACGGCGAAAATCATCAAGCATAACCGGCAGTGGGCTGAAACTGGTGTCGGTTCGCCCCGATTCCAGTTTATTTATCTGATGGTGCCATGCGGCTGCAATCAGAAATGCCGCGGCTGTTTCATGGGTCAAGACAAGAGTCGCCTGCCCCAAGAACTCGATGGGCCATTTTATGCCGACAAAGAACTCGCTGACATCTGCAGTTTTGCCAAAAAGCATGGAGCGCTGGCGGCTGTTCACGCCGGTGGCGGTGAATTATTCACCTGGTCTGGTGCACTTGACTATATCAAATTCATCAAACGCCAAGGTTTATCAATGATGATTTTCACCAACGGCACGCTGATTGACCGGGCCATGATGCGCCGGCTAAACGAGTTGGAAGTGGCTCTGACGATATCAATGCGCGACCCGGCCGAAAAATGGCATAACGAAATCGTCGGGACCGGCGGTTTCAAAGCTAGTTTAAACGCCATTGAACTGGCCATGACTGAAGGTTTGCATCTGGATAACCGGTTATGCGTGGAAATGCCGGTGACGATTAATAACGAAGACCGGGTGATTAATGACCTGCTGCCAGTTTTGCGAGCGCTAGGCGTGGTGCCGATGATTGAGGAATATATCTTGACCAAAACTTCAGCCGAAGAAAACCAGTGCAGTCACTCTTTCACCCAGGCCCGTGAATTTTTCCGCCGCTTGGCGCGAAAAGACGCCGAACTGGGAATAAACTGGTGGCCAGAATTCGGCCAGCGCATGATCGTCGAACCAAAATGCCAGCGGCCGTTGTTCTCATTTACGGTTTTTCCAAACGGCGAGGTGGTGGATTGTCCCACCAACATCGTTTCTTACGGCAATTTCCGTAAATTACCTCTGCCAGAGATTATTTATTCGGACCTTTTCCGAAAGACTCTGGCCAATTATCAACTGTGTCCCTGCTCAAAATTTTACACCGATGGCGACGCCGACATTCCAGTTGGATTGCCTGACTATCTTAAGGAGAAATATGAATGAGACCAAACATCGCGATTGAAAAAAATCTGGCCGATGAAAACGTTGTCCAATACTGGGGTTTTTTCACGCCAGAAGAAATTTCGGCGGCTGCTAAATCCGGCGAAATCTTGATGTTAGATATTGATTTTGGCCGCCAGTGTTCGCTGAGTTGTCCCGGCTGTTTTCGCCGCAAAAATCTTGTTGACCTGGCTGGACAGACCGACCTGTCATACGAAAAGCTGCTTGCCGTTTTAGCCGAAGCGGCTGCTAATGGCCTAAAATCAGTTAAAATCTGCGGTGCCGGCGAACCATTCGAAAATCCGCGACTACTGGAGCTGGCCAAAGATTTAACATCTATGAATGTCGGCCTGGCGATTTTTACCAAAGGTCACGTTATCGGCGATGATATCTGGACTAAAAAAATTTTCGGCCAGCAAGGCATTACCGACGGTCTGACTTTATGCCAAAAACTGTTTGAGTTAAAAACTTCAGTGATGCTGTATTATCCCACCCTATCTAACAATGAACTGTTTTCCCGGCTGGTTGGTGATCGGACAAGTAGACACCCCCAGCGCGCCTGCCTGGCGGCTGAACGATTGGCTTTAGCTGGATTTAATAAAACGCGACCGACACGTCTGATGTTGGTTCATACCCCTGTCACTAAAGATAGTGTTGGTGGGGCTCTCGCCGTCTATAAATTCGCCCGCCAGAGAAATATTCTACCGCTGATTGCGTTTTATATGGTTAGCGGCACGCAGATTACCAAAGAGTTTCTTGAACGCTATGATCCGTCCGATAAACAAAAACTGGAACTTTTTTGGCAGGTATATCGGTACAATCTGGATCACGGCATCCAGTCTCCAGAGCAGCTTGTTGCCGAAGGCATTTCCTGTATGCCCGGTATTCACCCTTGCAACCAAATCGCCGTCGGGATGTATCTGACAGCCAACGGCAACGTCATTCGCTGTCCTGGCGACTGCGCTGGAGTACTGGGCAATGTCCAACAGGAAAGCCTTATAGCCATCTGGCAGCGTGTCCGGCAGTGGCCGTTTGCCGGACGGTCCAACTGCGGCTGTCCCTATAAAGACGGCCGGACGGTGCCCCTTGAAATTTATAGACCAGATTTCTTTCATAAAATTCTGGATCCAAATAAATAAGTTTTGGGCGAAACTGATTTAATTACATTTCGCCCTCTTTTCCCCGGCTTTAAAAAAATGTTAAAGTTAAAGCCAGAGAAAAGAACTTCATAATATCTTTAAGCTACTAATTTAATCTAAAAAAAATTTATGATCACCATTCAAGATTTTCAAAAAGTTGACATTCGCGTGGGCAAAGTAATTGACGTTCAAGATTTTCCCCAAGCCAAAAAACCGGCTTACAAACTAACCATTGATTTTGGTCCAGAAATTGGCATTAAAAAATCAAGCGTCCAGTTGCCACAAAATTATTCCAAAGAAGAGCTGCTCAATAAGCAGGTTTTAGGCGTGGTTAATTTTGCACCCAGGCAAATCGGACCTTTCATTTCCGAGGTTTTAACTTTAGGCGTGCCCGACGGTCAAGGCAATTGTTTTCTAATCACGCCGGACAAACAGGTACCTTTGGGCGGACAGCTTTACTAATTTATGCAACTGTTGGTTTTATTATTTTTTCACGCCAACTAAATTTTTTATTATCCAAAAGATTGACAAAAATGAAATAATCCTTTAAAGTCTTGGGTATGGAAAAGGGTTGCCGTTAAGCCAAAGCCTTCCGATCACCCGGATTGGCCTTTAGCACTCCCGGAGGGATAAGGCAAAATAATAGCAATTTCCGCCCTTTTCTTGGGCAGGCATTAACAAATTCTAGTTGAGTTTGATGCCTGCCCCCCATTTCTACATACCAAAACCGAGGCAAATGGGCCTCGGCTTTATTATTTAATTTTGGTTTGTTTATTTTTTTCTTTTCTTATTGCGGCTGACTCTGATTAAACCAGAGCAAGGGATAATTTGAATTCCCTTCTTTTCCAATTCATCCAAAAAATGATTAACACCGAGAGAATCTGAAGAAATATGGCCGGCAATTACGACATTAATATGATACTTGGCTGCTTCTTTTTTACGTTCTTCATCCATATGCATACCAATAATCGTACCAATTCCCGCTTGCGACATCTTTTCGTAAATACCCACCGCCCCTTCGGTACCACCGGTAATTTCGGTCACTACAATTTTGCCGGCGGAATTGTCCGGGGAGCCAACAAAAATTTTGGGACCGGTTTTTCTTTTTATGGCTTCTTGATATTCAGGTACTTTCTTTAAAACCGCAACCACTTCACCAACAGTTTCTGGCTTGGCTTTTTTGATTAAATTGTCCAAAAATGTCGCAGCCATATTGTCAGCCGGCGTATGAACGCACATTAGACCAATATCCAAAAGTTTAGCCGCATCCACGGTCCGGTAATGATTGGAAGCCGAAACTCCCCTGGCAACTTCCGAAATTCTTTCTTTGGTCAAAGACTCAGCTACATTGATTGGCACACCGTACATGGCCAAAAGATCAGCTTGCAAATGCATGACGTTACCCAAATCGGCCAAAGCCGAACCTAAAGGATGATGAGCAATAACTAAATCAACGCCCATTTGTTTAGCAATTAAAAGTTCAGCCGGTTGGATATCAATTCCGACCATCACCTTTTTAATTTCTTTTTTGGAATCAACTAAAACTCGGGTGTCCGAATACGGGTTGGTTAACCGCTCGGTATCAAATTCTTTTTTACTTTCCGTTCCCAATTTGTCATATTTGTCTTTGATTTTTCCAAGAATTTTTTTTACTTTCGCTTCCCCCCGCAGATCGTTAGCAATACCGAGTTTAATTGCCAACGAATAAATTTGTTGGATGTTCATAATTTAGGAGTTTAGAAATTAGTGAGTTAAGCCAGCTTAACAGCCTTTAGGCTGTTATTCCTTAATATAATCTATAATTGGATAATTTGCAAAACAATCATCGAGCCAGTCTTGACCAAATTTTTTCAGATAATCTTTATAACTACAAAACTGATAACCTACTAGCTCGTCTAAATTCTTTATTAAATTATGTTTGATCGGATTTTGGTGAATATAGTTCAAATGGCAATAAAAACTTTTCTCATCACTAACAATCTTATCCCAATATTGATACCAAATTTTACGTCCTTTCCGGTTTTCAATTTTATTTAATAAATATGAACTTTTACCATTAACTTGACTTATCAGTTTAGCTAAATCAATCCCATTTTCTGCTTTTAACAGTAGATGATAATGATTATTCAAAACAACCCAACCGGACAAACTAAATTCAAATTCTCTAATTTTTTCAAAAATAACTTTTAATAATATTTCTTTTTTTAATTCATCACGGAAATAAGCTAACCCACCATAAGTCCTACTGCTAATAAAATAATAAGCAGGTTCCGGCAAATACAGATGTAATGGCCGATGGATACTTCTGTCTTTTGGAAAATTCAACATAGCTTTTTTATAACACGCTAAAGCGTGTTAGCCAGCTAAAGACTGGCTAAAGGTGGCTATGTTGATTGTATATAGATATTCTAATTCCTAACCTTCTAACTTCCTAATTCCTAGTTTTCCGCCCTGGACTTCAATCATTTTTTCAGCCAAACCCAAAACAATATCATCGGCCAAAGTGGCTTTTTTAAGTTCCAAACCGAATTTGGAAAAAAATTGATCTAAGCCTTGATGATAAATTACAATCCGATCATTAATTGACAAGCCTGATTCTTTTCGCAATTGATTAATTTGTCTAATTAATTCGCGCAACTGGCCTTCCTGTTTTAATTCTTCAGTAAGTTCTATATCTAAACCATCGTTGATATTAAACAAAACTTTTTTGACATTAAGCTCGTCTTCAATTAAGGCCTGTATCTCCTTGGGTAATTTATTAGCCAAAGAAGTGGTGTAGCTATTTAACGGCTGACGAATTTTAATGCCAGCTTCGGCTCTGGCGGCCAAACCATTTTGAACAATTTGCAAAGTTAGATCCATTTGCTTAATTAAATCATGATCAATTAATTTCTTGTTTAAATCCGGCCAATCCTCCAGATGAACTGATTCTTTTTTGCCACCAATTTTTTGATAAATATCTTCAGCGACAAAAGGCATGAATGGCGCAATCAATTTGGAAAATTCCTGCAAAACATAGCCCAAGGTATTAACACCCGAGGTATCACCGGCCTTAAAACGTTCCCGGGATCGGCGTAAATACCAAGTTGAAAGTTCATTGATAAAGCCACTGATTGGCCGGGCGGCTTTTAAAACATTATAATCTTTAAGTTGGGTGGTAATTTCTTCGTTGAGCAAATTTAGCTTGGCTAAAATCCAATGATCCAAAATATTCTTTGGTTTCGGGACAGAAATAGTGTCATTCTTATACATTAAATAAAAACTTAAAATGTTACCAATCAGCATGACATTTTTTTGCAAAACTTCTTTAACGCCAGTTTCGGAAAAATTCAAACTTTCAGCCTCAATGACCGGTGAAGTCAACATATAATAACGCAAGGCATCGGCGCCGTAAGTTTCCACTACCAAATCCGGTTCCGGATAATTTTTTAAGCGCTTGGCCATTTTCTGGCCATCTTGGGCCAAAACTATTCCGTTGACAATCACGTTTTTAAACGCCGGTTTATTAAACAACGCCGTGGCTAAAACCATGAGTGTATAAAACCAGCCGCGGGTTTGATCAACACCTTCAGCAATAAATTCAGCTGGAAAATTCTTTTCAAACCACTTTTTATTTTCAAACGGATAATGAACTTGAGCATAAGGCATGGAACCGGATTCAAACCAACAATCCAAAACATCAGGAATTCGTTTCATCTTCTGGCCGCACTTTTCGCATTTGAATTTTATTTCATCAATAATGTGTTTATGTAAATCAACCACTTTTTGGCCGCTTAACTTTTCTAGCTCTTCAATTGAACCAGCAACTTTGATTTCACCACACTCACATTTCCAAACCGGCAAAGGTGTGCCCCAATAGCGTTGGCGGGAAATTGCCCAATCCGTGGCCCCTTCCAACCATTTACCAAACCGACCCTGCTGCAAATGAGCCGGCGTCCAATGAACTTTTTTATTGTTGGCAATTAATTTATCTTTAATGGCGGTAACGTCAACAAACCAAGAGTCAGTTGAGTAATTCAAAAGCGGCGTGTCGCAGCGCCAACAAAACGGATAGCTGTGGGTGAATTCAGCCGCGGCAAATAATAAACCTTTGGTTTCCAAATAAACAACAATTTTTTTGTCCATCAATTGAGGATCGTCTTTAGATTTAACCAATTGACCCGGCCAATCGGTAACGGCGCTGGTAAATTTACCGGCGGAATCAACATGCAAAATTGTTGGTAATTTTTTTTCCTTACCTAAATTCATATCGTCCTGGCCAAAACCAGGGGCAATATGAACTACACCAGTACCATCTTCAGTGGTAACAAAATCAGCGGTTTGAATCGTATAAATATTTTCCTTGTTTTCTAAATTAGCATTTACAAAGTAATCAAACAACGGTTTGTAGTGCTTACCGATTAAATTTTTGATATCCACAGCGCCAACAATTTTAAAATTTTTACCGGCAAAAAATTTATCCAAATTGGCTTTGGCCAAAATATAAAATTCTTTACCCAGTTGAACTTTTACATATTCAATCTGCTGACCGACCGCTAAAGCCACATTACCCGGCAAAGTCCAGGGCGTAGTGGTCCAAGCCAAGATAAAAGTGTTTGGCTCATCAATTAATTCAAACTTGGCCACCACGGAAAGATCGGTTACCTCTTTGTAGTTTTGGGTAACTTCAAAATTGGAAAGGGTGGTATCGCAGCGCGGACAAATATGCATTGACTTATAGCCTTCATAAATCAAAGCTTTGTCGTATAAAGTTTTAAAAACCCACCAAATACTTTCCATGTATTTTGGATCCATGGTTTTGTAATCATCGTCCATATCCACCCAGCGGCCGATGCGCGGAATAAATTTTTTCCAAACTTCGGCGTAACGCAAAACGCTAAGCTGGCAAGCCTCATTAAAACCACAAACCCCAATTTTTTCTTCAATGTCTTTTTTGGTTTCCAATTTTAATTCTTTTTCAATTAAATTCTCCACCGGCAAACCATGGCAGTCCCAGCCCCAACGCCGTAAGACATGATAGCCATTCATGGTCCAAAATCGCGGCACGACATCTTTTAATAATGAAGAAGGAATATGGCCATAGTGCGGCGTGCCAGTGGCAAACGGCGGGCCATCATAAAAAACATAATCGCCTTTGGGGCTATCTTTTTTAAGGGTTTTGGCAAATATCTGTTTATCCTGCCAAAACTGCAAAATCTCTTTTTCTCTAGCAGAAATCCGGCTTTCCATATTAAAAATTATTAATAAAGATGGCTTTATTTTAACTAAAATTACGAATTTAGTCAAAAAAAAGACACTTGCAACTGGGCGTAACAAGTGCCAAAATCCAAAAAAAGAACACTTAGGCGGTCTGGGCAGCGCGGAAATTATGACGAAGCATTGTCAGGAGCCAAGCCTTGACGCTATGTTGGGCTTGAGAGACAAACTCCGCAAAGGCAGCCGCCGCCTGGAGCAAGGTCTCTTCGGCCAACTTCATGGCCGCTGCCTTGTCTTTGGTAAGCCGCAACGCCACACCATACAGCATCTCAACGTAACCCACCACCGCGTTTTCAAAATCCGTTTTAGCACCAGGTTTCATATCAAGTTCTCCCTCTGTCTAAGGTTTCCACCACAAAGACCAAGCCATTCCTGGTCTTATTTTAACCCTGATTTTAAACTCAAGGCTAAAAGAAGACCGAGAATTAAAACTATTCATTATATAAACAATCTACCAAAAAAGTCAAGATTAGAAAAGGGCCACTCTTGACAAATGATTTCTATTCTGTTATCCTAGTCTTTTCGTGTGTTAATTAGTATGCGTCCAAAAAATGAGGAGTAAATCATGGACCACTTACGAAGAACCTTGAATGATTTAGCCGAGCGAGGCAAACACTTCAAACCAAACGGCTGTTTACACATTCAAATTTGTCTGTCGGGTAACCCGAACGGACCATTTGAGCAGAAGCTGAACAACGCTTTCTTGGCCGCGGCAAAGGAAGAAAGACTCGAAATTTTTCGGAGAATCACCCAACTTTGGCATACGGCCAGATTTGAAAAATGGGATTCGCCCGATCGCCGGGAAGCCGAAGCCATTTTAGGGACAACTCTCTGCCGCAGCTATTTTGGCAGAGCAAGCGAGGTCATAACAGCGACAATCACATCTGATAATCGCCAGATTCGGGTTTGGCACGGTTTGCCCCAATCACTTGGATCAGAATCTGTTGACGGCGCGGAAAAACCGCTATTTTCGATTTCTCACCCCAGTGAGCCAAACGAAGTTGTCCCCTACTTCAAAATTATTACCAACGTTCTTTTAAAAGAATCCCAGGCCAAAGGCAAAAATTCAACACTCCAGGAAATACTCCTGAGTAATGGCACCAAGCTGATGCTAATAATTCAAGCCTAAACGAAAAATAACGAGCTGAACGCATTCTGTTCAGCTCTCTTTTTTTACAAAAAAAATGTAGGGGCGTATCGCAATACACCCCTACATTTTTATGGTTACTCCTGCCAACTAATTGCCGTAACCGGGCAAGAATCAATTGCTTCTTGAATAGCGGCTTTGTTCGCTTCATAATCAGCTGCCTGAACCTGAGCTTTGCCGCCACCGTCTAATTTAAAGACTGCCGGACAAATTGATTCGCAAGTTCCACAACCAATACAAATTTGTTGATTAACGACTGGTTTTGCCATAATATTATTTTTTATTATTCTTAAAATATTCTTTAACTTTGTTAGCGAGTTGACTTGGCGTCAAACTAGTTTTAACGATATAATCACTAGCTCCCAATTTTAAACCTTTTTCAATTTCTTCCTTTTGCGACAAATTAGAAAAAATAATGACGGAAATATTTTTTGTCTTGGGGTTTGATTTTAATTGCCTCAACATTTCATAGCCATCAACGTTGGGCATTAGGATATCTAGTAAAATTAAGTCTGGTAGTTCGGTTTGAGCCAAAGAAATTCCTTCCTGGCCATTACCGGCTTTGGCAACATCATAACCTTCCTGCTCTAGTTTTGTGTGGTATAAATCCAATAAAAAAGATTCATCTTCAACCACTAAAATTTTGAGTCTTTGTTTTGGCATAAAAAAATTATAAATTTTGTTTCCAATTATATTGTAACAATAAATGCACTGATTTGGAATAGCAAATTACATCTTTTCCGGAATCGGAATTGCTAACAATTCCAGGCCCAAAGTCAATACCGTTCTAACATTAAAAATTAAAAGAATCCGCGCCTGCTTTATTTTTTCTTCAGACTGTAAAATTGGCGATTTTTCGTAAAATAAACTAAAGGCTTTGGCCAATTCATATAAATATTCAGACAAATGAGCCGGATCCAGCTCATTGACTGCCTGGGCAATTACATTAGGAAATTTTGCCAACAATTTAACCAAAGCAAATTCAAAGTCGCTGACCAAAACCGAATAATCAATCTTTGGTGAAACCTTAATTTTTTCCTTGGCAAAAATGCTGGCAATTCTGGCAGTGACATATTGCAAGTACGGACCAGTTTTGCCGGTAAAAGCAATTGATTTTTTCGGATCAAAGACCATTGTTGTTTTAGGATTGACCGAAAGAATATAAAATTTAACAGCCGCCAAGGCAATTTGATGAGCCCGCGGCAAAATTTCCTTTTCACTTAACTCCGGATAACGCTTGGTAACTTCAATTCTGGCTAGTTCCTCCAATTCAGCCAATAAATCATCAGCCCCGGTACCCTGGATCAAACCTTCGCGCGACTTAATTTTTCCCGAAGGCAAACGAATCATGCCGTAAGAAAGATGATGGTAATTTTTAGCATTAGCAAAGCCTAATAATTCCAAGATTTTAAAAAGTTGTTTAAAATACAAATCCTGTTCCGAACCGACCACGTAGATTGAACTGTCTAGCTGATATTTATCTTTAAGGTAGGCTAAATACAAATCCTGGGTAATATACAAACTAGTATCATCGGGACGCAAAACAATTTTATCCGGCAAATCAAATTTTTGCAGCGGAGCCAAAATTACACCATCTTTATCTTTAACAAATACGCCCTGTTTCAAACCTTTTTCTACAATTTCTTTACCCGAGCGGTAATATTCACTTTCATAATATTCTTCATCAAAAGTATCAGCTTCCAATTTTGCCAAAGTTTGTTTAAAACCTTGCAAAACCCAAACCATTAATTTTTCCCAAACTGAAATTACCTCTTTTTTTTCTTCTTCCCAGGCTTGTAAAATCTGCCGAGCCTCAGCATCCAAAGTCGGGTCATCTTTTGCGGCCTGGCAAAACTTAACATAAAAACTGCCGACAAAATGATCCGGTTTTAAACCAGTTGATTTTGGGCTTTGGTCTTGACCCCATTTTTGATAACCCAAAATCGCTTTGGCAATGGCAATGCCGCGATTATTATATAAGGTCGCCTGCGTTATTTTATAGCCAACAAACTTCATTAAGCGAACAATGCTTTGGCCCAAACAAATGTTTCTAATATGACCAATAGTTAAAGGCTTATTAGTGTTGGGCGAAAAATATTCCACCATCACTTTTTGATTTTTGCCAATCTTACTTTTGCCGTAATTACTTTTAGCTTTGAAAACCTCGGTTAAAACCAATTGGGAAAATGCCTGCCGGTTAACAAAAAAATTCAAATAAGGCCCGGCAACCGAAACACTTTGGATCAAAGATGTCGGGCTGAATCCAGCCACTACTTGCGACCCAATTTCGAGCGGCGACTTTTTTAATTTCTTGGCCAAAATAAAACAAGGGACGGAATAATCACCCAAGTTGCTTTGCGGCGGATAATCAATGAGAATTAATTTCGGACTAAACTTTTTGTTTAAAGTTTTGTTAATTAAATCAACAATTTCGCGTCTAACTTTGGTTTCTGCCTGACTGAAATTTTTAGTTAAATTAGCCATATAATACTCATTTTAACACAAATTGCTAATTAGGACTACACTGAACTTTACCGTTAGCCGAAATTATTTGGTCAATCGTAACGTATTTGGCCGTACCCGAGATGGTATTACTCACTTCACCATAAATTTTTGGCTGGACATACATAACCGGTGATACTAATTGAGAAGGGATTAAACCCATTAAGTATAAATCAAGTTCGCTGTAGGGCCGTAAATTACTATCAGTCATTTTAGAAAGCTCGGAAGTAAAAGTGCCGTTACCATTATCAACCCAGCCCGAACCGCCAAGCGGCGAAATGAAACCGGCATAGTAACTCCAGTGTTGAAGATCATCAGGCCGCAATAAAGCTTGGCTGATTTGACCATTGGCATTAGCAAAACCAATATAGGCAGCCCAATTATGCAAAATTTCATGCACTATAATATTTAAAGACTCGTTTAATCCGGCTTCAGTTTGCGGATGATATTTATTAATATCACCCATCATAATAATACCTTTGAGTTTACCGCTGCTGCCATACATTTGCGCCCAATCAAAATTACCACGGTTAATACCATCTTGTTTATTAGTCACCGGAAAAAAGCGCGCAATTTCATTGGAGCCTTCAGTTGGAATTTTAAAATTAGTCCAAATAAAAATAAAATCAAAAATATCTTCATTGTTATCGTAGAAAGTGTTGACCACTTCATTTTTTACTTCAGTCAATCCGTCATTTCTCTTTTTTATTAAATAACTATCATTGGAAAGAACTACGGTCGGATAGTCAACGTCAATATTTGACAATTCGCTAGTGGCCCAAGAAAAATGACGGCTGATTTCTTTTTTAATTTTTTCAACACTAGCAACTTCCTGATTATTATAATCTTTGTCGGCTAAAAAAATCACAGCCGCTTTTAACTTTTTATTTTCACAATCCCGCTGCTTCTTTAATGGTGCAGCAATCGGATTAAAAATGTTTTTATTCAAACCAACAATCGGTTTATCGCGCTTTGAATAACTCCAAGTGGAAGTCAAAGCATCAGTTAATTTAAAATGATTGGCCAAAACCGCATCAACGGAAGTAAACGGCTGCAAGATTTCATTGTTTAGATAATAATATTTTTGAGTTTGCTTGTCTTTGTATAATGAGCCGTCAGGAATACTGTAATCATGAATGATTGGCTCACCAATTATATAATTTTGAAAAAAGACATCATCAATATCAACCACCCGCTTGGCCCAATTTTTGCCATAAATTCGTTCGGCAATATCTTCATCTTTAATTTGACGCAGTACACCACCGGTTTCCACGGCATAAACTTCAGGCGCGGTTTGAATTTTTACCAAATAAGTCCCCGGCCGAACCGTGATATTTTTTCCCAAAGGATATTTTAGCAGGTCTGATTTATTGACAGTGACAATTGAGGAATAATCCGTACCATACCAACTTTCAAAAGTAACTTTGTTGGGAAAAGGGTGACGAATATTATGGCTATCAAGATAATAGATGGTATTGGTATTTTTGGCTTTAATCAGCTCAAAGCCAGCCAAAACCGGCGAGCCAAACAAAAAATTGCCCAGAATGGAACTGAGACAAAAAACAAAAATAATGGATTTAGTAATTATTTTCATAACGTAATTGTATCAAAAAACGCCTTACATTTCAAGACAAATCCAGGCAAAAAACATCCGGCAGTTTCGCGCTATGAAACAACCGGATAATATGTAGCAGTTTGGTAAAAGGTACGGCGTGGTTTTGGCTTGGCTCAATCAAGAGCCTGGACTGTGATGTCATCATACTCAGTTGTCCATTCGTTCACCCCCAGCCAGACACTGCCGGGTTGGAGGTAGCTGGTGGTCAATTGGACATGAACCGGGGTGCCAGAGTCTTGGATGTTTTGGAAGGTAATGATATTACCCTGGGCAATGAGTTGGTAGTAACCAGCAACTAATTTGACGCCCTGGATACTTTGCCAACCATCTAAGGAGTCAAACAGGCTGACGGGGTAACAACCTTTGTCCGCAACCAAAACAGCAACTTCGCCCTGGCTGCTTTTTCGTAGAGCCACTTTGATCT